>CDZG01037390.1_pt1 | contig 30557 bp, 23 predicted proteins | sample 557741 | NCBI WGS metagenome assembly CDZG01 (sample SAMEA3182086, study PRJEB8094) | gut metagenome | biome: human; feature: gut; material: Stool; isolation source: human stools | place: Canada | collected 2013-01-21
CTGATTATCCTTGACCCCATACAGGCGTACATGGGCGAAAAAACCGACATGAACCGGGCAAACGAAGTGCGCCCCATGTTCCGCCGCCTTGCCGATGTTGCCGAGCGTACCGGGTGCGCCGTTATCCTTATCGGACATCTCAACAAAGCTGCCGGAGGGCAGAGCGCATACCGGGGCTTAGGTTCTATCGACTTCCGCGCCGCAGCAAGGAGCGTCCTGCTGATCGGGCGCGTGAAGCGGGAGCCGAATGTGCGCGTTATCGTCCATGACAAATCTTCCCTTGCGCCGGAGGGCAAGCCCGTTGCCTTTTGCCTTGACCCGGAAACGGGCTTTTCGTGGATAGGCGAATATGATATAACCGCCGACGAGCTGCTGTCCGGCGCGGGCGGCAACAACGCCACCAAAACCGAACAGGCGGAACGGCTGATACTGGATTTACTGGCAGACGGGAAAGAGCTTGCCAGCGAGGACATTGTAAAAGCCGCAGCCGAAGCCGGAATATCCGAAAGGACGGTACAGAACGCCAAGCGCGACATGGGCGGTATTTTAGGCGCAAGGCGTGTCGGCGGTCAATGGTACAACTTCATCAAGAAGAAGCAGCCACCCGAACCCGCAAGCTGAAAGTGCAAAACGCAGACCCTTTGCACTTTGCACTTTCGCACTTTCACGATAATTTGCATCAATAACTCAAAAAAGCACTTGACAAAACGCTTCATGGGGTACAGCGGCAGACATCAAGCCGTTCATTGATCCCGTCTTTGACAACAATGTGCTGCTGACGCAGACGGAACGGCTGATGATGTCCAACCGCCCCAAAGATCCGAAGAACGCGAGAAATAAGAATATTCTTGTTATCGGCGGCTCTGGCAGCGGCAAAACACGGTTTTTCTGCAAGCCGAACATCATGCAGCTTCACAGCTCGTATGTCATTACTGACCCGAATGGTTACACTATAAGAGGATAGAAAAAAGGAGCGTTTCACAAACGAAGATTTCTTTGAAGAAGGGAGGTCAAAACCGTGGCTAAGAAAGAAGAAATCAAAATCACAGCCCTGTATGAGCGTCTGTCAAGGGACGATGAACAGGCCGGGGAATCAAACTCCATCCAGAACCAGAAAAAATACCTCGAAGAATATGCCCGTCAGAAAGGGCTGAGAAACATTCGCCATTTTTATGACGATGGTTATTCGGGTACGAATTTCAACCGTCCCGGATTTGCCGCCCTGCTGGAAGAAATCGAAGCAGGTCATGTGGAAGTCCTGATTGTAAAAGACCTTAGTCGTTTTGGCAGAAATTACCTGCAAGTCGGCTATTACACGGATGTTCTTTTCCCGGAGTTTGGCGTACACTTTATCGCCGTCAATGACGGTGTTGACAGTACACGCGGAGAAAACGAGTTTACCGCTATCCGCAATGTATTTAACGAAATGTACGCCCGCGATACTTCCAAGAAGATCCGCGCCACATGGCAGAGCAAAGGAAAATCCGGCGAACATCTGACTACCATTCCCCCATACGGGTATATCAAAGACCCGGAGGACAAAAAGAAATGGATTGTCGATGAAGAAGCCGCAGCCGTTGTGCAAAAGATTTTCTCCCTCTGTGTTGACGGTTTGGGACCTACTCAAATTGCCAAGTGGCTGAAACAGCATCAGATTTTGAATCCTACTGCTTATGCTTATTCCAAAGGGCTACCAGCCAGCAACAAACCTACGGCTGATCCGTACAAATGGACAAATGAAACCGTTTCCCGCATTTTGGAGCGCGTGGACTATCTGGGACACACAGTAAACTTCAAGACAACGAAGCAATCCTACAAGAGCAAAAAGAAGCTCTGGAACGATCCTGCGGATTGGGTAATCTTTGAAAACACCCAGCCCGCGATCATTGAGGAAAGCGTATTTATCATTGTCCAGAATATCCGTAAATCCCGCCGCCGTCCTACCAAGATGGGTGATATGGGGATCTTCTCCGGGCTGCTCTATTGTGCAGAGTGCGGCGGCAAGATGTATCAATGCCGCGCCACCAATTTTACGGAGGAACAGAAATACTTTATCTGTTCTACCTACCGCAAGGGAAAAGACCTTTGCACAACACATTCCATCAAGAATGTGGTGCTGCATGAAATCGTGTTGAGAAATCTGCGCGAAGCCATACAGTATGTGAGCCAGCACGAAGCCGAGTTTATGCAGGAAGCGGCAGACATCAGTATGCGAGATCGTGACGCGGAATTTGCGCGGAAACGTGATACGCTTGCGAAAGCTGATAAACGCATTGCAGAGCTTGACCATATCATTTCCAAACTGTATGAGGACAATGTAATGGGTAAACTGTCCGATGACAGATTTATCAAATTGTCCCACGACTACGAGCTGGAACAGAGCAACTTAAAATCTATGGCAGAAGTTTTGCGCAAGGAGCTGAAACAGCAGGAGCAGCAGAAAACCAATGCCAAGGCATTTGTCGCAGCGGTGAAAAAGTACACGGATATGCAGGAGCTTGACGCGGCAGTTCTCCGTGAATTTATTGACCGCATCGAAGTGTCCCACGCAGACAAGAAATCCAAGACAAGGGAGATCACCATTGTCTATAACTTCATCGGTGCATTTGACTTTACACGGGCTATCGAAGAAGCCCGCAATACAACTGAAAAACAGCAAAAGACGGCATAGCCGTCAAGCTAAACCGTCTTTTGCTTCAATGTTTTCTTAAGTCACCGCCCTGTAGGGTGGTCTTGTTTTTTGGAGCGAATAAGATAGAGTGGCTCGAAACGAGCTCCAGCTTCACACGCCCGTCAGGGCGTTGAAGCTGGGAACAACAGTCCGGTGGACTGTTGCGTCAGCGAGAATCGAGCCTCTCAAAGAGCTGCCCCTCGATGGGGCGGCTCTTTGATATTCGTCGCCACCTCGGCTGTGCGGCCCTCGTTGTGTCATCTGACTGGCCGTCACATTTGTGCCTGCCAGTCAGATGACACTTCCTTAAAACCGCCGCGCTGTATCTGCCACAGGCAGCGCAGCGGCGGTTTTCCCGTCCCCCGCAAACACCACTGGCGCACAGACGTTTCTTGTCAAAACACACTCCGATCTTCACGCGATTTTCACACGCTGGACTTTGTTAAAACTTCTGCTTATGGAAACGGCCACTTTTACAATCAATGCTGAATGATATTTTGGCTATTTTGCATCTGGCGCGGCGGAGAAAAAAGTGTATAATGTTTTCTAATTATAATATTTTCTATTTTAGAATTTCATAAGCAGAGAAAGGAGAACCGTATGCAACAGATCACACAATTGAAGAAGGTGCTGGTAGCCAACCGCGGTGAGATCGCGGTGCGCATTTTCCGCGCCTGCTACGACCTGGGCCTTCACACCGTGGCCATCTATTCCAACGAAGATACCTATTCCCTGTTCCGCACCAAGGCGGACGAAGCCTATCTGGTGGGCGAGAAAAAGTCCCCGTTGGGCGCGTATCTGGACATTCCCGGCATCATCGGCCTTGCCAAGCGCCGGGGCGTCACCGCCATCCACCCCGGCTACGGCTTTCTATCCGAGAACGCCGACTTTGCCCGCGCATGTGAGGATAACGGCATTCTGTTCGTGGGTCCTTCCTCCGACGTGCTGGCCAAGATGGGCGACAAGCTCAGCGCCAAGGAGATTGCCGTCCAGTGCGGCGTGCCCATCATCCCCGGCTGTACCGAGCCCCTGAAGGACGCCGACGACGCGCTGGAGAAGGCCGTCAGCTTCGGCTTCCCCATCATTCTGAAGGCGGCAGCCGGCGGCGGCGGTCGCGGCATGCGCCGCTGCGACAAACCCGAGGAGGTCAAGACCGCCTATGAGCTAGTGCACAGCGAAGCGGAGAAGTCCTTCGGCTGCGGCGATATCTTTATTGAGAAGTTCCTTGTGGAGCCCAAGCACATCGAGGTGCAGATCTTGGCCGACAAGTACGGCAACGTGTACCATCTGGGCGAGCGTGACTGCTCCCTCCAGCGCCGGTATCAGAAGGTGGTGGAGTACGCGCCCGCGTGGTCTGTCCCCCAGGAGACGGTGGAGGCTCTGCGTCAGGACGCGGTGAAGATCGCCAAGTCCGTCAACTACGTCAGCGCCGGTACGGTGGAGTTTCTGGTGGACAAGGCCGGCCATCACTACTTCATCGAGATGAACCCCCGTATTCAGGTGGAGCACACCGTCACCGAAATGATCACCGGCGTGGATATCGTCCGCGCCCAGCTGCTGGTGGCGGCGGGCTATCCCCTCAGCTGCCCGGAGATCGGCCTGACCTGTCAGGAGGACGTGCATTTCGACGGCTACGCCATCCAGTGCCGCGTCACCACCGAGGATCCCTCCAACAACTTCGCCCCCGATAACGGCAAGATCACCGCTTACCACTCCCCGGGCGGCTTCGGCGTCCGTTTGGACGGCGGCAACGTGGGTGTGGGCACCGTCATCTCCCCCTATTACGACTCTCTGCTGGTGAAGGTCACCAGCTGGGATCGCAGCTTCCCCGCCGTCTGCCGCAAGGCAGCCCGTGCCATCAACGAGGTGCGCGTCCGCGGCGTCAAGACCAACATCCCCTTTGTCACCAATGTGCTGGCCCACCCCACCTTCGTCAGCGGCCAATGCCACACCAAGTTCATCGACGAGACGCCGGAGCTGTTCGAGATCATGGATTCTCGTGACCGCGCTACCCGTGTGCTGCGGTATATCTCCGAAATTCAGGTGGCCAACCCCAACGCCGAGCGCCACCAGTACGATATCCCCCGCTTCCCTGAAGCCAGGGAGCCTCTTGGCCCCGGCCTGAAGCAGCTGCTGGATGAGAAGGGCCCCGAGGCCGTCAAGCAGTGGGTGCTGGATCAGAAGAAGCTGCTACTGACCGACACCACCATGCGCGACGCCCACCAGAGCCTGCTGTCCACCCGTATGCGTACCCGCGACATGGTGAAGGGCGCCGACGGCATGGCCGATATCCTCCGCGACTGCTTCTCGCTGGAGATGTGGGGCGGTGCCACGTTCGATGTGGCCTACCGCTTCCTGCATGAGTCCCCCTGGGAGCGTCTGCGGCTGCTGCGGGAAAAGATCCCCAACATTCCCTTCCAGATGTTGCTGCGGGGCTCCAATCTGGTGGGCTACGCCAACTATCCCGATAACCTTGTCCGCGCCTTCGTGGAGGAGGCCGCCCAGCGGGGCATCGACGTGTTCCGCGTGTTCGACTCCCTGAACTGGGTGCCGGGCATGGAGGTGGCCATGGAGGAAGTCCTCCGCCAGAACAAGCTGCTGGAGGCCACCATGTGCTACACCGGCGACATTCTGGACGAGACCAAGGACAAGTACACCCTGAAATACTACGTGGATCTTGCCAAGGAGCTGGAGAAGCGGGGCGCCCACATGCTGGCCATCAAGGACATGTCCGGCCTGCTGAAGCCCTACGCCGCCAAGAAACTGGTGTCCACCCTGAAGCAGGAGGTGGGCCTGCCCATCCACCTGCACACCCACGACACCACCGGCAATCAAGTGGCCGCTCTGCTGATGGCCGCCGAGGCCGGCGTGGACGTGGTGGACGTGGCCTGCGCACCGATGGCAGGCCTTACCAGCCAGCCGTCTCTGGATGCTGTTGTGGCCGCCCTCCACGGTACAGAGCGGGATACCGGCCTTGACCTGCGCCGCGTGCAGGAGCTGAGCAACTACTGGGCCGACGTGCGCCTGCGGTACGAGAGCTTCGACCACGGCCTGAAATCCTCCACCACCGATATCTACCGCTATGAGATCCCCGGCGGTCAGTACACCAACCTCCGTCCCCAGGTGGAGTCTCTGGGCCTGGGCGACCGGTTCGAGGAGGTCAAGGAGATGTACAAGACCGTCAATGACATGCTGGGCGACCCCGTAAAGGTGACGCCCTCCTCCAAGGTGGTGGGCGATATGGCCATCTTCATGGTGCAGAACGACCTGACGCCGGAGAACATCGTCCAGCGGGGCGAGGCGCTGGCCTTCCCCGATTCCGTGGTGTCCTACTTCAAGGGCATGATGGGCCAGCCCGCGTGGGGCTTCCCGAAAGACTTGCAGAAGGTGGTCCTGAAGGGCGAGCAGTCCATCACCTGCCGTCCCGGCAAGCTGCTGCCCCCCGTGGACTTCGACAAGCTGCGCCATGAGGTGGAGCAGTTCCGCGACGACCCGGAGAAGAAGGATCTCATCTCCTACGCCATGTATCCCAAGGTCTATGAGGATTTTTGCCGTCACCGCAAGGAGTACGGCTACATCACCCGCATGGGCAGCCATGTGTTCTTCAACGGCATGGCGCTGGGCGAGACCAACAAGATCAACATCGAGGACGGCAAGACGCTGGTCATCAAGTATCTGGGTCTGGGCGACCACAACAGCGACGGCACCATCAACGTCCAGTTTGAGCTGAACGGCATGCGCCGCGAGGTCACCGTCCGTGACCCCCACGCCTCCGAGCAGACCCGCCAGGCCACTCTGGCCGACGAGTCCGATCCTCTGCAGGTGGGCACCTCCATTCCCGGCATGGTGTCCAAGCTGTGCGTCAAGCAGGGCGACCACGTGGAAAAGGATCAGGTGCTCATCATCATCGAGGCCATGAAGATGGAGACTGCCATCACCGCCCGCACCGCCGGAACGGTCAAGTCCGTCCGGGTAAAGGAGGGCCAGCCCGTCAAGGCCAAGGAGCTGCTGATGGAGCTGGAGTAACGCTCCACATTCATAAAAATCACCCCAGCCTTATGCCAACGGCATAAGGCTGGGGTTTTCTCTTGCACACCCTCCCCCTTTATGCTATGATAGTTCCATACTATATCGGGAGGTGCTTCCATGACGCCCAGCCGCTCCAACTACGACAAAGCCCGCGACGCCACGGCGGCAGTCTTTCTCCGCTACGATCAGGCTGCCATGATCCGCAAATTTGGCCTGTCCCACGACGCCGACGCCCTCTACATCACCTTCATCGACCGCGATTACCGCGTCGACCGCCGCACCGGCGCTGTCACATGGGCGTCGGAAGATGCCCACACCGCCAGCTATAACGAAGCCATGTCCATTTACGACGTGCTGTGCGATTCCCAGCCCCTGTGCCACCTGTCCCACGAGTGGGTCAACGTGGCCAGTCTCTGCTCCATCCAGGGCGGCACCCTGTCCAAGGACGGCGATTTCTTCAAGAACTCCTGCGCCCGGTTCTCCGGAGACGCCGCCGCGCTGGATCGCGCCTGCCGCGCACTGGGCGGTATCCCCCAGCCAAAGGGCGACGTGGCCTATCAGCTGCCCCTGTTTCCCTTTCTGCCGCTGATCCTGCGGTTCTGGGAGGCGGACGAGGATTTCCCCGCCAGCATGCAGGTATTGGTGGACAAAAATACGCTGAATTTTCTGCACTACGAAACGCTGATGTTCGCCCTCTCCCACCTGATGACCCGCCTGCAGGAGGAAAGTCAGGCCCCGTCGCAGTGAAAATTTGTTTCATCCCACCAATGGCGGTCGCCGGGAAGGCGGCCGCCATTGTACGTTCAGCCAATTTTGCCCCCTTTGTGCAAATTGCCACTTGAATTGGCAAAAAATGTATGTTACACTCCGTTCAACTCTTTTGAAAGGACACAGCGGCAATGATGATGACTCCCACATTCACCAATATGACCGCTTACGCGCAGGGCTCCTGCGCTGTGTCCGCATGCTCCGACATGAACAGCATTATTCTGTCCTTGGACGCCGGCATTCTGCTGGCGTCCATTATTATTCTGCTGGTATTTGCCAGCTTCTTCACATGCCGGAACATGACGTCCCCTTTCCCCTGCCCGCCCTCGTAAGAACGACGACAGCTACAGCTGCAAGAGGCTCCGCCATCCGGCGGAGCCTCTTTTTTTCATAGATTTCTGTTCGCTTCTCCTGGCCAGCGAAGCGACGCCACCCCAACATCAAAAGAAAGTGAGAAAATTCCTATGAGCTTCTTCAATTTCGTCATGGCACTCAGCCCCATCGTCGTGGTGCTGGTGGGCATTCTGGGCTTCCGCCAGTCCGCCAAGCGCGTCGCTCCCGTGGCTCTGCTGTGGGCGCTTCTGCTGGCCTTTACGTATTTCAATGTCTCCGGCGCTTCCTTCAAGGACAACGTAGCCGTCTATGACGCCCTTCTCTGGAAGGGCATCAAGGAGGGTCTGAAGATCGTGCTGATGGTGTTCGGCGCCTTCGTGATCCTGAACCTGCTCCGTGATACCGGCGCCATCGACGAGGTGAAGGGCGCCATCGCCCGCATCAGTGACGACCGCAGGGTGCAGGTGGTCATCATCGGCATGATGCTCCCCATCTTTCTGGAGGGCGCGGCAGGCGCAGGCTCTCCCGCCGCCATCGCCGCCCCGTTTCTGGTGGCGCTGGGCTTTGACCCGGTGACCTCCATCGCGCTGGCCCTGTTGGGCGACGCCACGCCCTGCTCCTGGGGCGGCGCTGGCCTGACCACCATCAACGGCGGCGCGGCCCTCACCGACGCCGGCCTCAGCACCGTGGCGCTGAACTCCGCCATGGTGGGCCGCATCCATATGTTCGGCGTGCTGGTGATCCCCTTTATCATGGTGGCCATGACCTTCGGCCGCAAGGGCTTCAAGTGCATCGTCCCCTACCTCTGCTTTGCCGGTGTGTCCACCGGCGCAGTGATGTTCGTCCTCTCCAACTTCGTAGGCGCGGAGGTCACCTCCATGGGCACCGGCCTTCTCTCCATCCTCCTCAGCGTGGTCTATGTGAAGGTGGTGGGCGTGAAAACGCCGGAGGAATACCGTTACCGCTTCACCAGTCAGGAGAAGAAGTACGGCCCGTTCCGCGCCATGTCCCCCTACATCTACATGCTGGTGCTGCTGCCCGCCGTCCGCTACGGCTTCCCCGCACTGGTGAAAAACGGCTTCGCCGTCATGTGCACCTTCGGCTATATCGTGTGGGTGGACGTGGTGATCCTGATCTGCGGCTTCCTTGGCGCAATGACGCTGAAAACCGGATGGAAGCAGTACGGCCAGATCTGCGCCAAGACCGTGGGTCACGTGATGCCGGTGCTGGTGACCATGGGCAGCCTGCTGGTGGTATCCTATATCATGCAGTCCCCCTCCACTGGCATGATGAACCTGCTGGCATCTGACATTGCCGCCGTGGTGGGCCGGTTCTATCCTGCCGCCGCCGTGCTGATCGGCGCCAGCGGCTCCTTCATCACCGGTACGGGCCTCGGCTCCAACATCATGTTCGCCGACATGCACATCCAGGCGGCACAGGCCCTGGGCATGAACCCCATCACCGTGTTCGCCGGACAGAACGCCGGTGCATCGCTGGGCAATCTCATCTGCCCCAACAATACGGTGGCCGCCTGCGCCACGGTGGATCAGGTGGGCAACGAGAACAAGGTCATGAAGCGGACGCTGCCCGCCTTCGCCGTCATCCTTGTGATCTACATGGTGCTGACCATGCTGTATACCTGCGTGTTATTTCCCCATTTCGGGGCTTAAATGCAAAATAATTACGATATTATCAAGTCGAAAGGATGGTTTTACCATGAAAAAACGTGTTCTCGGTGTCATCGGTCTGGGCCATGTGGGCGCCCATGTTGCTTACGCGCTGGCGGTGCAGGGCATCGCCGACGAGCTGGTACTTGTGGATCAGAACCAGCAGAAGCTGGCCAGCGAGGTACAGGATCTCCGTGACGCGGCGGCGTATCTGCCCCACCGCGTCACCGTCCGGGCCGGTGACTTCGCCGATCTGGGCGAGTGCGACGTGATCGTCAACAGCGTGGGCAAGATCGAGCTGCTGCGGGGCACCCACGACCGGGTGACCGAGATGGATTTCACCATCCCCGCCGTCCGGGGCTACGCGGAAAGGGTCAAGGCCAGCGGCTTTGACGGCGTGCTCATCAACATCACCAACCCTTGCGATATCGTCACCCGTGAGCTGGCGCTGGGGCTGGGATTGCCGAAGGGCCGCGTGTTCGGCACCGGCACCGGTCTTGACACCTCCCGCCTTCTCAGCGCTCTGGCCCGTCAGACCGGCGTGGATCACAAGTCCATCACCTGCTACATGCTGGGCGAGCACGGCAACCAGCAGTTCGCGCCCTGGTCCTGCGTCAGCTTCAAGGGCATGCCGCTGGACAAGTGGGCCGAAACGGACGAGCGCTTCCGCTTTGACCGTGACGCCTTGCAGAAGGAGTCCATCGGCGGCGGCTGGGTCACCTTCTCCGGCAAGTTCTGCACCGAGTACGGCATCGCCACCACCGCCGCCCGGATGGCCCACATCGTGCTCCACGATGAAAAGGCCATCATGCCCGCCAGCATGGAGCTGTGCGGCGAGTACGGCGAAAGCGGTCTGTTCGCCGGCGTGCCTTGCGTCATCGGCGCAAACGGCGTAGAGGAGGTGGTGGAGCTGCCCCTCACCGACGAGGAAAAGGCCACCTTCCACCAGTGCTGCGAGGGCATCCGCCACAACATGGAGCATCTGAAAGAGATCTGATCTTACCAATCTGATTTTGCGAAAAGGAGACGATTTTATGAATATCACCGTTACGAAGAATCCCCATCCCGGCACCTTGCCCCCCTCCAACCAGCTGGGCTTCGGCACTGTGTTTACCGACCACATGTTCGTCATGGACTACACCGAGAAGGACGGCTGGCACAACGCCCGCGTCGTCCCCTACGGCCCCATCGCTCTCTCCCCCGCCGCCAGCGTTCTCCACTACGGCACCGAGGTCTTCGAGGGCCTGAAGGCCTACCGCCGCCCCGACGGTGAGGTGCAGCTGTTCCGCCCCTGGGAGAACATCGCCCGGCTGAACCGCTCCTGCGAGCGTCTGGGCCTGCCTCAGGTGGATCCTGACGATGCGCTGCAGGCCATCAAGGAGGTGGTCCGCGTGGATCAGGACTGGGTGCCCAGCGACCCCGGCACCAGCCTGTATATCCGCCCGTTCCTGTACTCCACCGACCCCACACTGGCGCTGCACGGCGTCCACGAGGCCTCCTTCGTCATCATCCTCTCCCCCTCCGGCAGCTACTTCAGCGACGGTTTGAAGCCTGTGCCCATCATGGTGGAGACTGAGGATGTCCGTGCCGTTCGCGGCGGCACCGGCGAGGCCAAGTGCGGCGGCAACTACGGCGCGGCCAACCGTGCCGGTGAGCGGGCCGAGGCCAAGGGCTACTCTCAGGTACTGTGGCTGGACGGCGTGGAGCGCAAGTACGTGGAGGAGGGCGGCGGCATGAACGTCATGTTCAAGATCAATGGCACCGTCGTCACCCCCGCCCTGACCGGCTCCATCCTCCGGGGCGTCACCCGCAAGTCCGCCATCGAGCTGCTCAAGAGCTGGGGCATGCCGGTGGAGGAACGTCTGCTGAGCGTGGACGAGCTGTTTGAAGCTGCACGCACCGGCGCTCTGGAGGAGGCGTGGTGCATCGGCACCGCCGCCGTGATCTCCCCCATCGGCGCACTGGGCTGGGATGATGTGCGCTACGAGGTCAACGGCGGTCAAATCGGTCAGCTGTCCCAGAAGCTCTATGACGAGCTGACCGGCATCCAGTGGGGCACCAGACCCGATCCCTTCGGTTGGACGTGCCGCGTGTCTGAGTAAGACGATCGATATAACTATGGAACCCTATACGCCCGCACGCCCCACGTGCGGGCGTATATACGTTCTGCATCTGCACGCTTCTGCATGTTTATCGGTACATTATTCCCTTTTATCGGTACATAAACCGCCTTTATGGGGGCGGATTTTCCCCTTTACCGGGTTGATTCCGGCCGCTTATTGGGGTATACTGAATTATTCACACGAAAAAGGAGGTCTGCCGTATGTCTCTCTCCCCCATCCGCGCCCTTACGCTGGAGGTACCGGAGTCCATCGATCTGCGGCAGGCCGCCCGCTATCTGGGTGCGCCGGGCGAACCGGACAGCGCCACGCTGGCGCTGCTGGAGCGGTGCGCCCCGCCCCTGTTACACGCCGCCATGCCGAAAGCCGTCTGGCGGACGGCGGATACCGCCGCATGGGACGAAGCCGGCATTCTGCAAGGAGCGGATATCCGCCGCCATCTGACGGAATGTCCGCAGGCCATTTTGCTGGCGGTGACGCTGGGGCCTATGGTGGACAGTCAGATCCGCCGCTCCGCCGTGGGCGATGTGGCGGCGGGAGCGGCGGCGGACGCGCTGGCCTCGGCGCTGGCGGAGCAGATGGCGGACGCCGCCGAAGGCCAGCTGCGGCAATGGGCGGCGGAACAGAGGCTTTTCCTCACCGGGCGGTTCTCCCCCGGCTACGGCGACTGGCCCATCAGCCTGCAGCCGCTGCTGGCTGAGACGCTGGACACGGCGCGGCAGATCGGGCTATATGTAACGGATACCTATTTAATGACGCCGCGCAAAAGCGTGACAGCGCTGCTGGGCGTCAGCGATCACCCGGTCAGGGGACAACTGGCGGGCTGCGGACACTGTGTCCTCCGGGCCAGATGCAACTATCGAAAGCGAGGGATCACCTGTGCAGAGCAATGAACTTTTCACCCAGCGCCACACCATTCTGCTGGACGGCGGCATGGGCACCATGTTACAGGCCGCCGGGCTGAAGCTGGGCGCACGGCCGGAGGAGCTGAACATCACCGATCCGGAGACCATCCAGCGGATCCACGGCATGTACGCGGCGGCAGGCAGCCGCATCATCAACACCAATACCTTCGGTGCGTCGGGCCACAAGCTGGCAAAAAGCCCCTACACCGTGGAGGAGGTCATCGCCGCGGGTGTGGCCTGCTGCAAAAAGGCCTGCGCCCCCTACGGCGCACTGACGGCGCTGGATATCGGCCCGCTGGGCGAGCTGCTGGAGCCCAACGGCACGCTGCCCTTTGAGACGGCGGTGGCGGAATTTGCCCGGATCGTCCGGGCGGGCGCGGCGGCAGGCGCCGATCTGGTGATGGTGGAGACCTTTACCGATCTTTACGAATTAAAGGCCGCCCTGCTGGCGGTGAAGGAAAACTGCAAGCTTCCGGTGCTGGCCAGCATGAGCTTTGAGGCACGGGGCCGCACCTTCACCGGCTGCACGGTGGAGAGCTTTGCCGCCACGGCACGGGGACTGGGCGCGGACGCGCTGGGCATCAACTGCTCGCTTGGCCCGCAGGAGATCTTCCCCATGGCGAAGCGGCTGGCTGAGTCGCTGCCCGGCGACTTCCCGGTGTTCGTGAAGCCCAACGCCGGTCTGCCCCGCGCCGACGGCAGCGGCTACGACATCACGCCGGAGCTGTACGCCCGGCAGATGGAGCCTTACCGGGAGCTGGGACTGTTTGCGGCGGGCGGCTGCTGCGGCACCACACCGGATTTCATCCGGCTTTTGAACGATGTGTTCCGGGACTGCGTGCCGGGACGGGCGGCCCACGCCATGCCCTCGGTGATCTGTTCTCCCGTGGAGTGCGTCACCGTAGACGGCGTGACCGTGGTGGGTGAGCGTATCAATCCCACCGGCAAAAAGCGGTTCCAGCAGGCGCTGCGGCAGGGCGACATGGACTACGTGCTGGAGCAGGCCGTGTCTCAAGCCGAGGCCGGAGCGCAGATTCTCGACGTGAACGTGGGCACCCCGGAGGTGGACGAGCCGGCCATGATGGAGCAGGTGGTGAAAACCCTGCAAAGCGTGGTGAGCCAGCCGTTACAGCTGGATTCCACCAACTTCGAGGCGCTGGAACGGGGCCTGCGGGTCTATAACGGCAAGCCCATCGTCAACTCCGTCAACGGCGCACCCGCCGTGCTGGAGCATGTGCTGCCGTTGTGCAAAAAGTACGGCGCGGCAGTGATCGGCCTGACGGTGGACGGGGCGGGCGTACCCTCCGGCGCGGGGGAGCGGGTAGCCATTGCCCGCCGTATCCGCGACGCAGCGCTGGACGCGGGCATTTCCCTTGAGGATATCTACATCGACTGTCTGGCGCTGACCGCCAGCGCCCAGCAGGAGGACGCGCTGGCCGCCGTGGAGGCGCTGGAGCGGTGCAAGAAGGAGCTGGGGGTGCGCACCATTCTGGGCGTGTCCAACATCAGCTTCGGCCTGCCCTGCCGGGCCTATCTGAACACCATTTTCCTGACGCTGGCCATCCACGCGGGGCTGGATCTGGCGATCATGGATCCGGCCAGTCAGGAGATGATGGCGGCCATCTACGCCTACAACGTGCTGTCGGGGCGGGACAAGCAGTGCGCCACCTATGTGGAGCGGTATGCGGGCCGTGTGCCCACGGCCACGGCGCTGGCCAAGATCATGCAGAGCGCCTCCACCGGCGGCATCACCTACGGCGGCAGCGCCAACGCCGCCTACGCGCCGCTGATGAAGGCGGTGGAGCAAGGGCTGAAGGGCGAGGCGGCCACCGCCGCCCGGACGCTGCTGCGGGAGAAGGAGCCGCTGGAGCTGGTGGACGGGGCGCTGATTCCGGCGTTGGACGCGGTGGGCGCCAAGTACGAAAACGGCACGCTGTTCCTGCCCCAGCTGCTGCAGGCCGCCAGCGCCGCCCAGAGCGCCTTTGACGAGGTGAAGACCGCCATGGCCGCCAAGGGCGGTGAGGGCGCGGGAAAGGGGCGCATCGTGCTGGCCACCGTTCACGGCGACGTACACGACATCGGCAAGAACATCGTGAAGGTGATTCTGGAGAACTACGGCTTCGAGGTCATTGATCTGGGCCGGGACGTGCCGGTGGAAGCGGTGGTGGACGCCGTGCGGGACAAGGATGTGCATCTGGTGGGACTGTCGGCCCTGATGACCACCACATTGAAAAGCATGGAGGAGACCATCGCCGCACTGCGGCAGGCCCAGCTGCCCTGCAAGATCATGGCGGGCGGCGCGGTGCTGACGCCGGAATACGCCAAGAAGATCGGCGCGGACTACTACGCCAAGGATGCCAAGCAGAGCGCCGACATTGCCAAGAGCTTTTTCAGCGTGGGGTAATTAGCTTGCCAAAAAAGCTTCGCAGAATTCGCCGCCCGGTATGGCGGCGAACAGATTAAATCATTTTTTGCCGCGACATGTGCGTGGCAAAAAATACTTTGCGCGGAGAGAGTGTTTTTTCGCCCATTTATGGGCGAAAAAACACGGGTCGGAGCGATTCTTATTTTATCCAAAAGGGCATAGCCCTTTTGGATAAGTTGAAAAAAAGGAGCGGCACAGCCGCTCCTTTTTTCTCTTTCCTTTATTCTACTTCCGGTAAACTTGCCGCCGCCATGGACTGGCCTACCCGGCGGAACCGCTCGTCCGGCAGTGTGACGGATATCTCCAGTGACGGATATTCCTCCGCCAGCACCCAGCGGCAGGCCGACACGATCTGTTCGCCGCCCACACCGGAGGCCACGCGGCCCAGCACCAGAAGGTTTTGCAGGTCGTACACCGCGGCGTACAGCGGCAGGGTGTGGCCCAAATACACGCCGATATCCCGTAAGACCGTCAGCGCGGACTCCTCTCCCCGCTCCGCCCGCCGCTGCACCGCCGCCAGCTTTTCCGCCGGGGTCAGGCCCTCGTCCAGCGGGATACCGGCGGCAGCGGCCAAGCGGATCACGGCATCCTGTGAGAAATACTGGCTGCCTACGCCGCTATCCCCCGACCAGGCGTCCCGTGCCGCGTGGTCATTCAGATCCACCGGGGCAAAGGCCAGCTCGTTGAACCAGCCGGACACGCAGCCCGCGCCGTCCACGTAGCCCACCGCCTCGCTGGTGCCCATGGCAAGGCCCATGATCCGCCCGGTATGCAGGCTCATGGCTCCGGCCAGCGCTGTCACGTCGCCGTCGTTGGCCACCACGATAGGCACATTGCCCATGGCGGCAGCCGCCCGGTCATAGATGGTTTTCACCTCGGCGCGGCGCTCTGGCGGCACTTTGATGAACAGCGACGACACCATGGGCGCGTTGCCCAGAAAGACACCGGCGGAGGACACGCCGATGGCGTCCACACGGGGCAGCTTTGCCGCCGCGGCACGGAAGGCGGAGAGAACACCCTGATAGTGATATTCGGGGTCGGCGTGGGTCTTGGGGTGCCAGACCACCTCCTCGGAATACACCGTCTGGCCGTCGATGACGGCGGAGACCTTGCGGTCGGAGCCGCCGGCATCAAAGCCGATGCGGCAGCCGTTGAGATGGCCGCCCAGCTTTCGAGGACTGCTGCTGGCGGCGGGGAAATCCCGCTCCGCTACGGCTTCCAGACGGAAGGGACGCTCGAACACCGTCTCCATGAAGTCCACGTCGAAGGCCCGCTGTCCGCCGGGGCGGTAAACGCGCCGCAGCTCGTCGGCCAGCTCATCGCAGCCGCAGAGGCAGACCCGCCAGCCGCCTACGCTCCACAGCAGCAGCTTGACGGTGCGCTCCAGAAACCGCAGGTCGGCTTGCCGGTACGGGCCGCCACGCAGGCGGGTATCGAACACCGCCGTCTGGCCGTCCTGCCGCTCTATGGCGATACGGATGGGGTGCGCCGCCTGCGCCAGATACGCCTGCCGCCACGGGGCAAAAGGAAGGAAGTCCCCGTCCAGCGCGGGACGGTTTTTGAGGGAATACTCGATGCCGCAGTATGTCATGGCGTCCACTCCTTCCGGCGGCGCGAAACGCCGCGTGCTATTGGCAACAGCATACACCAAAAGCGGGGCAAAAGGCAAGCCCCGCCGCCATGCATTGAGAGAAACCGGGGCGTTTGCCGTTACGGCAAACGCCCCGGTTGGGTTTTATTTGGTTTACAGGGCTTCCTTCAGCGTGCGCCAGCCCAGCACCGCGCACTTGACGCGGGCAGGCATGTGGGCGATATCCCGGAGGGCCGACGCCTCCTCCAGACTGTCGATCTCCTCCTCGGTTGCTTCGCCCTGGATCATCTTCAGGAACGTCTCGCCCAGCTTCAGGGCGGCGTCCTTCTGCTTCCCCACGATCATGCCCAGCATGATATCGGCGGAGGCCTGGGAGATGGCGCAGCCGTCGCCTACGCTGCTGCGGAAGGTGCTGACGCCGCCGCTCTTGCTGATGGAGCGGGTATTCATATAGGAGCTTGTGTTTTTGCCTACGTGAACCACCTTCGCGCCGGTATCCAGATCCTGTCCGGCTCCGGCAAAGGTGACGCCGGTGAACTCCATGCGGGAATTGTCGCCCTTGAGGATGCTCATGGGGTACAGGCAGCCCACATGGGAGCCGAAGGAGCCGGACACCCATTCAATGACGCCTCCCTCCTCCACCAGCGCCCGCTTGGTGTTCAGGTTGTACATGTTCTTCGACCAGTTTTCGATGGTGGAGTACCGGAGCTTGGCCCCTTTCTTCACATACAGCTCCACGCAGCCGGCGTGGAGGTTGGCCACGTTGTACTTGGGGGCGGAGCAGCCCTCGATAAAGTGCAGGCTGGCGCCCTCGTCTACAATGATAAGGGTATGCTCGAACTGTCCCGCGCCCTTGGCGTTGAGACGGAAGTAGGATTGCAGAGGGATGGACAGGTGGACGCCCTTCGGCACGTACACAAAGGAGCCGCCCGACCACACCGCGCCGTGCAGCGCCGCGAACTTATGGTCATGAGGCGTTACCAGCTTCATGAAGTACTTGCGCACCATGTCGGCATATTCGCCCTTCTGGGCGCTCTCCATGTCGGTATACACCACGCCCTCGGCGGCCACGGAGTCCTTTACATTGTGATACACCAGCTCGGAGTCGTACTGGGCTCCCACACCGGCCAGCGACTTCCGCTCGGCCTGCGGAATGCCCAGCCGCTCGAAGGTCTCCTTGATATCCTCCGGCACGTCCTTCCAGTCGTTGCGCATTTTGGTGTTGGGGCGGACGTAGGTGGCGATGTGATCCATGTCCAGTCCCTCGATGGAGGGGCCCCAGTTGGGGAGCTTCATCTCGTTATAGATCTGGAGGGATTCCAGACGGAACTGCTGCATCCACGCGGGGTCGCTCTTCTCCTGCGAGAGCTTTTCCACGATCTCCGGCGTCAGGCCGGACTCCATGCGGTACGCATCGTGCTCCTCGTCCCGGATATCGTAGACGCTGCGGTCTACGTCCTCTACATAGGTTTTTTCCTTGAAATCTGCCATATCAGGAGCCTCCCGGTTCAATCGTCCTTCAGGCTGCCGAAGCCCTTTTCGTTGATCTCATTCACCAGTTCCGCGCCGCCGTTCCGGACGATGATGCCCTCCTCCATCACGTGGGCCGCGTCCACATGGAGGGTCTCCAGAATGCGGGTGGAGTGGGTGATGGTCAGCAGCGAGCCATGTGTCCGCTCACGGAACAGGCGGACGCCTTCGCTGACGGCACGGACGGCGTCCACGTCCAGACCGGAGTCCGTTTCATCCAGAATGGCCAGCTTGGGCTCCAGCATCAGCATCTGTAAGATCTCGGCTTTCTTCTTCTCGCCGCCGGAGAAGCCTACGTTCAGGTCACGCTCGGCGTAGCTCTCGTCCATGTCCAGCAGGGCCATGGTCTCCTTGAGCTGTTTCTTGAAATCCCACAGCCGCAGGCGGCTGCCGGTTTTCTGCTCCAGCGCGCTGCGGATAAAGGCGCTGAGGGTCACGCCGGAAACCTCCAGTGGATTCTGGAAGGACAGGAAGATGCCCTTCTTCGCCCGCTCGTTCACCGGAAGCGCCGTAATGTCCGCGCCGTCAAACAGGATGGAGCCGGCGGTGACGCTGTAGGCCGGATTGCCGGTAATGGCGTAGCCCAGCGTGGATTTGCCGGTGCCGTTGGGCCCCATGAGGACGTGGGTCTCGTCCTGTCCCACGGTCAGGTTCACGCCGTGAAGGATTTCCTTTTCTTCCACCCGGACATGCAGGTCTTTAACTTCCAAAAGTGCCTTACTCATATTACATCACCTTATCTTCTTTCCGCGCCGCATTGGCCGGTGTTGTTTCGTTTCCGCGCATAAACTGCGCCAGCGTATGGTTGTCGATGTAGGAATTGATCTGATCCTCCAGCCCCTGCCAGAAAAGCCGGGCGTCGCAGTCGCAGGAGCTGCCGCACCCCGCGCCCTCCTCGGACTGGCACGCAATGGGCGACAGGTCGCCCTCCACCGCCCGGAGAGTTTCGCCCACGGGGTACTCCTCGGGAGGACGGGTCAGGCGGTAGCCGCCGGAACGGCCTACCGTACCCTCTACCAGCTCGGCGCGGCTCAGGGCGGCCATGATGCTTTCCAGATACTTTTTGGAGAGCTGCTGCCGCTGGGCAATGTCCCGCAGACAAAGCCACTCTCCGCCGCCGTGCTCCGCCATATCCCGCACGACACGCAGCGCGTAGCGCCCTCTGGTTGAGATCATCATGGGAAATACCTCGCTTTCAATTACCTACCTTGCAAGTAGGGATCGTAAGCCAAAATTCCTACTATGTCAATAGGTTGATTGGAAAATTTTTAGGGGAGGGAAAATACGGCGCTTTGTCGGGTGCTCCGGTATTTCTCTCCCCCGGTGCGCATAGGCTGGACACCAGAAAGGATGGGGATCGTATGAAGAAATCACGGGTGCGGGTATTCCTGCTGCATCGGCGGCTGCTGGCGGTGCTGTGTACGCTGGCGGTGGCGGCGGGCATCTTTTATGTGACGTTGTATCCCGCGTCACAGGCCGCGGCGGCTTCCACACGGCAGCTGCCTATCTATTCGGTGGAGCGCAAGGAGAAACTGTGCAGTATTTCCTTTGACGCGGCGTGGGGTGATGGGAAAATGCGGCAGTTCAGTTGCTGAACTGCCGCACTTTGTTTCATATCATGCTTCGTTTCTCGAATTCAGCTCATAGGTACACAGGTAGAACAGGAACGAGGTCATCTGATAACGGTTGATGCGGGTGTTGCAGGCCGCCAGCAGATCGCCCAGCTCGCTGTCACGGGTGGTGATGTCCCGATCGTCACACCACAGCATGGCCTTGACGACCTCGCCGCTGAGCCGGGGATTTTCCCGCATAGTCTGCCGCAGCAGCTCCTGATCCACGCCGGTGTCGATGCCGGACATGGCGGCGTAGCGATAGATCAGCAGGCAGGCCGTCTGATAATCCATGTCGTCGTCATAGGCCGTATGCAGATCGCCCTGACGGAGCAGCCCCGTTTGATACGCCCAGCACACGGCGTCGTAGTAGGGGCAAGCGGAGCCATTGAATTCCTCGGTTTCATAATCAGGCGGCAAGGCAGTGTTGTCCGTCTCCGGCCTTTGGGAGATGCGGTACAGCACATCCACGAATTCGCCCAGCTTCGCCGTGGCCTTTCCGCCGAAGGTGTCCGGCGTCTCCGGGTCGATATACCCGTTGCGGTACATATAGAGGACGCTGGCCTGGTTGAAGATGCCCGTGATGTCCGTAAACACCACCGTATCCTCCAGCGTGCCGCCGCTGGACGCCTTGCCGAAAACATGGGCGTAGTAGTCACTGTTGACGATGTTGCTGGACATCTGGAACTTATTGTCCACATACAGCCGGTAGGCCTCCAGCTGCTCGTCAGAAATAACGATGCTCTCGTCGGCGGGGATCACCGTCTCCGTGCCGGCGTCATAGCGGAAGGTCTTTGTCAGGAAGGACTTGTCCGCCAGCACCGCTATGTGTACGCCGTTGGACAGCACATCGGTGCCCGCCAGCAGCCGGGAGTCGTAGTCCACGCCGAACAGGTTCAACAGCGTGGGCAGGATGTCCGCCGTGGAGCAGTACTCGTCCACCACGATGTTCTCGGAGAGGCCGGGCACATAGCAGATGAAGCTGTTGCGGTACTTCTCAAAGGTAAGATCCATTTCCTGCCCCGCCAGCTCGTTGTACTCCTCCTCGGTCAGACCGTAGGGATAGTGGTCATTGGTCAGTACGATGCAGGTCTTATCGGCCACGCCCGCCTGCTCCAGCCGATCCATCAGGTAGGTCAGCGCGTTTTCAAGCTCCAGATTGCAGGCAATATACGCCTTCACCGGCTCGGAGTAAGGCAGATCCCTTACCGCATCGTGGTTCTTGGCGCTCATAGCGTTGTCCCAGTTGTACTGATAGTGGCCGCTGAAGGTCATGTAATAGGCGTGGAAGGGCTCCTTGCTGCTGAGGTAGTCGTCCACGGAGGCCTCCATCATCTCCAGATCGGAGGAGGGCCAGTCGATCTTTATATCCAGCCCGGAGTCCGCCGCCTTGAAGGTATAGCCCATGTTGGCGTGGGTGATGTTCCGGTTGTAGAAATCGCCGATATAGTCGTGATAGCCCCAGGTCTGGTAGCCCTTTTCCTTCAGGGCGTTGCCCAGGCAGAAGGGCAGATAGTTGGTGCCCGCCACGTTGAAGCTGGAATCGGTCTTAGTGCGGGACATATCCGGGTAAAGTCCCATGCACATGGTGTACTCACCGTTGGTGGTGACGGACTGGAACGTGCCATAGTAATTGTCGAAGATGATGCCCGTGTGGGTCAGCTTGTACAGGGTGGGCGTCAGCTCCTCGCTGATGAACCAGGGGCAGAAGCTCTCGGCACAGATGGTGATCAGGTTGTAGTCCTGCAAAAGCCCAGTGTAGTTGTTCTTCCGGGTGGGGACCACCTGCGCCAGATACTCATCCGTGGTCCTGCACATGATGTTATCCGCAGACTCCGCCAGCTTTGCAAAGTCGATGCTCTCGATCACATTGTAGGAATTGCTGCTGTAGAGCCGTCTGGTGTCTGTACCCAGCGAGGACGGCGTGATGATAACGCTGCCGCTGCTGCCAAAGACCATATAGCGAAGCTCCTGCACGGTGGTCGCCAGCATGCCCACGCTCTTATAGCTGCTGTCGGTAGAGGTGTTCACGTTGGTGAAGGTCTTGTAGACGGAGAACGACTTGTCCCGCCCGGCGTACATAATGCCCGTGGTGGCCAGCAGCAGCGTCAGCAGGATGCCCAGCGTCGCCAGCGCCTGCCTCCACTTGAGCCGCACGGTCAGCACCCGGAGCTTGCGCAGAGCAAGGCAGAGGATCGCCACGATCAGCGGCACCAGCAGCAGAAGGATGGGAACGATGTTCTTGCCGATGCTGTACAGGATCTGCGAGTCGAAATTGGTGATGACGTTCCCGCCCATGCTCACCTGACTGATGGGCATGAAGTTGCCGAAAATGGCGTGGTACATCAGCTGCACCTCGGCAAACAGCACCTGCACGGCGACCAGAAGCACGCCCACGATCTGCCGGGCGATCTTGGGCAGGTGCGTGGTCAGCAGCGTGCAAACCGTGCCGCCCAGCAGTCCGAACAGGATCAGATAGACCACCCGCCTGTCCAGCGAGCGATAGACGCACAGGTGCAGGCACAGCTCCACATAAACGCTGACGGAGCAGAACAGCAGCAGGCTGCGGAGCCACGCCTGCCACAGGCCGCGGCGGAGGGCCTCCGCCGTTTCAGGCGCCTCGCAAGGCGCCTGAGGGTGATTCAATATCTCAATCTCGTTGGGTTTTGTCTTCAGCATATATATCTCCTGCCGCAGGCCTCCCTCAGGGGAAGGCGGCTGCGAAATCTGTCAAAATATTGGCGCGGGGCATATCATACTGTAAACGTAAAGAAATTGCAATGATTTCTGTAAAAATTAAAGAAAGGTTCACAGTCGATCTCGGCCGTTTTGATCCGAAAGTTTAACAAAATCTGCATAGCCAAAACGCGAAAACCGTGCTATACTGTACGCGAAATTGGAAACGCAGTCGATTTTAGGAGGTGAGTCCCGTGACAGAAGCCGGTTTTCATCTGAAACACCATCTGACATCCTTCCAGATCATGATCCTCGGCTTTGCCGGTGTGATCCTGCTGGGCGCGCTGGTACTGATGCTGCCGATCTCGGCGGCAGGTGGGGTGTGGACGCCGTTTCACGAAGCGTTGTTTACCTCCACCTCCGCCGTCTGCGTAACGGGCCTGGTGGTGCAGGACACTGGCAGTTACTGGTCCAGCTTCGGCCAGTCCGTTATCCTGCTGCTGATCCAGATCGGCGGCTTAGGCGTCATCACGGCGGCGGTAACGTTTTTGATGCTCTCCGGCAGAAATATCTCGCTGAAGGAGCGCAGCGCCATGCAGGATGCCATCTCCGCTCCGGCGGTGGGCGGCATCGTGCGCCTGACACGGTTTGTCCTGAAGGGAACATTCCTCGTGGAGCTGGTCGGGGCTCTTGCGCTGCTGCCGGTATTCTGCCGGGACTACGGACTGCGGGGCGTGTGGATGGCGGTGTTTCACTCCGTTTCCGCCTTCTGTAACGCGGGCTTTGACATTCTGGGGCGGGCGGATGCGCTCTACCCTTCCCTGACGGCATACATGGCCGACCCGCTGGTCAATATCGTCATCATGCTGCTGATCGTCGTGGGCGGTATCGGTTTTCTGACATGGGACGATGTCTGCACCCACCGCCTGCACCTGCGGCGGTATCGTATGCAGAGCAAGGTCATTCTGAGCGCAACCGTCATCCTGATCGCGCTTCCGGCATTGCTCTTCTTCCTGACAGACTTTGCAAAGCTTCCCGCGGGACAGCGCGTTCTGGCGTCGCTCTTTCAGGCGGTCACACCGCGAACGGCGGGCTACAACACCGCAGACCTGACGAAAATGAGCGATACCTCACAGGCGGTCACAATTTTGCTGATGCTGACCGGCGGCGCGCCCGGCTCCACGGCGGGCGGCATGAAGGTCACGACGCTGGCTGTGCTGGCCGCCAACGCGGTCGCTGCCTTCCGAAGGCGGGAGGACCCACAGCTTTTTAAGCGCAGGCTGGAGCCCTCCGCTGTACGGAACGCCGCCGCCATCCTGCTGCTGTATCTGGGACTGACCTTCGCGAGTGCGGCGGTCATCAGCGCGGCGGAGAACCTGCCTCTCGGTGCTTGTCTCTATGAAACGGCATCCGCTGCCGGAACGGTAGGGCTGACACTGGGGCTGACGCCGCAGCTGGGTACGCTGTCGCAGAGCATTCTCATTCTGCTGATGTTCTTCGGGCGTGTCGGGGGACTGACCCTGATCTACGCCGCATTCTCCGGGCATGATCTGACCTATGCCCGGTATCCGAAGGAAATGATCACCGTAGGCTGAAAGGAGCGCACGATGAAAAACGTATTATTGATCGGACTCGGCCGCTTCGGGCGGCATCTTGCCATGCAGCTGAGTGAGCTGGGGCATCAGGTCATGGCGGTGGACAGAGACGAGGAGCGCGTCAATGAATGTATGCCCTTTGTCACCAACGCACAGATCGGTGACAGCACCCGCGTGGATTTTCTGCGCTCGCTGGGCGTTGGGAACTATGACGTCTGCTACGTTACCATCAGCGGAGACTTCCAGAACTCGCTGGAAACGACGTCCCTGCTCAAGGAGCTGGGGGCGAAATATGTGGTGTCCCGCGCCGAGCGGGATGTGCAGGCAAAATTTCTGCTGCGCAACGGCGCGGACGCGGTGACATACCCGGAAAAGCAGCTGGCGAAGTGGGCGGCCATCCGGTACACCGCCAACCACATCTTCGATTACATAGAGTTGGACGAGAAGCACGCCATCATCGAGGTCGCTGTGCCGGAAAGCTGGCAGGGGCACAGCATCGGAGAGCTGGACATTCGCAAAAAGTACGGCGTGAATATCCTCGGCGTGAAGTGGGACGGCAAAACTGACGTGACCATCTCGCCGGAAACGGTGCTGGACGGCAGCCTGACGCTGCTGGTGCTGGGTGAGTATACGGCGCTGAAAAAGTGCTTCCGGCTGTAAGGCCGCGTCTGCCGACGCTTGTGCGGTTGCAAGCGGCTCGCTGGGGTGATATAATTAAACCGACAAATATGTCTTTTCCCAACAGAAACAAGGAGGTTCATTATGGAGTTCTTTGATGTCATTAAAAATCGCGGCAGCTATCGCGGCGAGTTTGAAAAGGCCGACATACCGCAGGAGGATCTGCGGCGCATTTTGGACGCAGGCATTCGCGCCCCATCCGGCTACAATCTGCAGACGACCACGTTCTACGCTGTCACGAACGAGACGCTGCGCCATGCGCTGGCGGAGATCTTTCCGACGAAAGCGGTAAAAACCGCGCCTGTCATTGTTGTGGTTACCTCGAAATGTGTTCATGGCGGCGACCATGATCTTCAGTTTGAGACCGAGGACTACGCCGCTGCCACAGAAAACGTCATGCTGGCGATCACCGCGTCCGGATATGCCGGCGTATGGATGGACGGCATGATGAAGTTCGAGGGCAATGCCGAAAGGGTGCGGCAGCTCCTGCATATCCCGGAGGACGAATGCCCGCGTACCATTGTCCCCTTCGGCAAGCCGGTGGATAACGTCACGCAGAAGCCCAAAAAGCCCTTTGACGAGCGTGTACATATCCTTTGAGTTTACTTTACGCTGCCAGGCTCTCCACTAAAAACTTTAGGTTTGAGGACAACAGAAAGATTGTCCCTCTCTATACCACGTTTTGTATCTGAGAGGTTATTTGCGAAAGGTGGTACGACATGAAAACAATCGGACTGCTTGGCGGAATGAGCTGGGAGAGTACCGTTCATTACTACCAAATCATCAACGAGGAAGTGCAGAACGAGCTGGGCGGACTGCATTCGGCGAAAATCGTTCTGTATAGTGTGGAGTTCGCTGAAATCGAGCAATATCAATCCAGCGGCCAATGGGCGAGGTGCGGCGAGATATTGGGAAAAGCCGCTAAGAGCCTTGAGACAGCCGGCGCGGATTTCATCCTGATTTGCACGAATACGATTCACAAGGTCGCCCCACAGATTGCTTCCGCAATTCAGATACCGATGATACACATCGCGGACGCAACTGCCGATGAACTTGAAAAATGCGGCATCAGGCGCGTGGGACTTCTGGGAACGAAGTACACGATGACGCAGGATTTTTATAAAGACCGCTTGGCTGACCGGGGAATCGAGGTGCTGATTCCGGACGCCGCCGATGTAGACGTGATAAATACGGTTATATTTGAAGAACTGTGTGTCGGTAAAATCAACGAGGCGTCCCGAAAGGAATTCCAGTGGATTATTGGGGAACTGAGAGAGAAGGGAGCAGAGGGCGTCATCTTGGGCTGCACCGAGCTGGGTCTGCTGATTCGGCAGTCTGATGTTTCTGTCCCCCTATTTGATACGACCGTCATTCACGCAAAAAGGGCGGCTCAAATCGCAATGGAGGATTGCGTTCAACGGTAAATCCTGCTGTTTATTGCGTTGCTGCATAGAAAAAGCGCCCCTGCGAGGATCAACCTCGCAGAAGCGCTTTTTTGTTTCAGGTGTCGGGAGGACTGTGCTTATCCACCGATGCCCTCCAAAGTCAGTACCTGCTCATACGAGTCTGCTCCGGCGATAGAGCCGATGGGCAGCACCACATGGAGCTTTCCAGCGCCGTCTGCGTATGTTCGAGCGTCCATATTGATGTTCTCGTCAGACAGCGTCCAGTCGCGGCGCTCCGCCAGAAATTCATTGGTATCGCCGCCCGCGATCGCTCCCCACTGTGTGTCGAACGTTGCAGCGGCAGCGCGGCGTACCGCCTCCAAGAAGGCCGCTTCATCCACATTCATTACCTTCAGCAAATCCGATGTGGCGAGCTGCTGGCCACTGGCGATGTCGTACAAATAAACATTGTACTCGCTCACATCGGAATCCCAGCCGCAGGAGACGACCAGCGACAGGATGTTTTTATACTGATACGACTCCCATGCCACATAGAAGCAAGACAGGCTGACCTTGTCTGCGACAGTTTCCAGTACGCTGTCCACAATAGGACTGTACTCATCGGAGATAGCCTTGTTGATAGCCTCCGCGCCCTGTGTATCGGCTTCGATTTGGGGCACACGGTAGGTATAGTGACCGCTGTTGCCTACGCCATCGGTGTAGGCAAAGTCCTTGTTATACAGTTCCGTGATTTGGGGAGCTTCATAAGGTGTGTCAGGCGTCTCGGCCTGATGGTCGTTCTGTTCGTTGTTGTTATTGTTGTCTGCCTCGTTGGGTGTCGTGCCGCAGGCGGCCAGTGCGAAAAGCATTGCTGCGGCCAGCAGCATGGTCAAAAACTTTTTCATGCGAAAATCCTCCTTACTTCCAAGAAAACCGTCCCACAACGGCCTCCGTATACTGGTCGTCCGTGATAGCCGCATAAGACAAGTAATTTTTCTCATAAGCCCTCCTATTGCGGGAACGCCCGCACAGTAAGTATAGCATACATTTTGCCCTGCCGCAACGTGTTCTGCGACGAGACCTGTCCAAAAACGATCATGCATATATTCTCTTGACCAAGATGCGCGGCAAACAGCAACGACTGTGCCGCTGAAAGAAGATGCTGTACACAAAAAGGACTGGCACGCGTTCGCATGCCAGTCCTTTTCGCATGGATATATTTGAGGAGAGAACTATCGCTTTACTTCTTCACACCCTCCACGGCGGCGGTCTTGGCGCTCAGATCCTCGCACAGGTCGCGCTGGGCAAACTCCGGATTGCGGGGCAGCGTCAGGTCGAAGCGTTCGATCTGGTTGATCTTCAGTGTCAGGTGATCGGCGGACAGGCCCAGAATATGGCCGCCCTGGGTCTTGTCGCCGCTGAGGTAGTGGAAGTGCCAGCCCGGCAGGTTGATGCCGTTCACATACCGGGGGCACCAGACGGCGATGACGGTGCCGTAGGTGTTGGCGAAGTGGAACTCCCGCTGATTGCTGGCTACCTCGGACAGGGTGGGATAGGGCTTCTGGCTGGCAAAGCAGCTGCGGACGTGCATGGTCTTGAACTCGCCGGTGGCCTTGATCATGTAAAAGATGTTCTGGTTGCCCGCCACATACGCGCCGCCGGGCTTCACCGACCTCTTGTTTGACCGTGCCGTACAGCAGGGCGCCATCACCTATGAGGCGGGCGCCATCATCAGCAGAAGCCCGGCGCTGTCTGCCGGAGCGCCGGACTATGTGGAGGTGGCGGACAGCACCCGTCGCCGCCGATTTGCACCCCTGATCAGCGCCGGTGTGCGGCTGGGCTATCTGGTCTGCGTGGACATCGACAGTCAGCTGGAGAGTATCTTGTCGGAGACGTTCCGCACGGTGGAAACGGTGCTGGCCAAGCAACTGTTTGTGGAGGCCAGCCGCCAGGACAAGCCCTTCGGCACGGCGGAGGAGATATTGATGCACCTGCTGGACGGTGGCTTTCCCTCGGCGGCCTATTTCCGGCTGCAATCATCCAGCACTTATCTGGCGGATTTCCACCCTGCCGCCTTTGCCCTGATCGATCTGGCGGCGTATCACGCCCTGTATCTGGGCAAGAGCCAGTTGAAGGACGAGCTGACCTACCGGTTTTACGCCTCCCACCCCTTTCTCTACCAGGGCGATGTCATCCTTTTTCTGCACGAGGGGTATGATCCCGCCGGATTTGACGCGCTTGTGGAAGAATTCCACCTGAAGGTGGTCATTTCCGAGCCGATAACGGACCTCTACGGCCTGCCCGCGCTGTACCGCACCGCCCGTGAGGCGTTGGACTTGATCACGGATACCGGCTTCCGCGGCGGCAGTGTCTATCATGTGGAGCAGCTGCACACATTGCTGATGCTGACCGCTGCCCGGCGGTACAAGAGCCTGATCCTGCCACGAGTCAAGGCTCTTGCGGCCTGCGACAGGGAGAAAAGGGCAGCCAGTACTGCGAGACGCTCTATTACTACCTGACCTGCGGGCGATCCCTGAAAGGCACCTGCGAAGCGCTGTTCACCCACCGGAACACGGTGCTGTACCGCATCCACAAAATGCGGGAGGACTTCGCCGTTCCGCTGGACGATCCGGCAGCTCACACGGCGCTGCTGCTGTCCACGGCACTGACCCTGCTGGACAGCAAGGGCGCGGAATTTTTCGTAGACGGTTCAGAGGGCAGTACTTCTGCAAAAGGCTGAATGGGCGAAAAGGGCAGATGGCATTTTATCTGTCTTTGGACACAGAGAGAAGTAGAAGACCATCGGTTATTTGCCGATGGCCTTCTCTGTTCAGTGCGTTTTCATGTACTTTTCCAACATCTGATACGTTCTCAGACTGTTGATCAGCATCTCCCTGCACATCTGCCGATGCGTTTCCTGCCGTTCCTCCTCGGAGGGTTCGGGGATACCCAACCCGGCAAAAACCTCCTCCGCAGAGAAGAAAGTGTTTCGCCCGTTCCTCCGGCGGGAGCTTGTCAAACTCCTCTGCCTTACGGAAAGAATCATAGAGCTTCTGCCGTTCTGCGTCCACTGCCTTTTCGTCAAAGCCGAAGAAAGTCATCTCATTTCCTGATGAAAAACCGGAGGTCTATAACCGTACTTCGACCTCCGGGGGAAAAGTTTTTTCGCGGCTTCCGCAGCCAGTTATAGCAACGACCCGAAACAATGAACACGGGCCACATAACTCAATAACAAATAGAATAACCTGCCTCCGCAGCAACATTGAACACGGTCGGAGGTCACTACTTGTCATAAAAAATGGTGCGGACAGCGCGACGGAACGGGTTTCACTCTGTCAACTCAAACGTGTCCCGCTGGTTCACGGCGTCCAGCGCCAGCTGGGCGCGGGACAGCTCATCGCTGACCCTTTCATAGTCAGCTTCCACCGCCGCCAGATCGTAGTTGGCGTAGGAATAGTCGATGATATTGGACTGCCGCCCGTACTGTTCCTCCACCCGCTGCTTGGGCAGACGGGCTTTCATATCGGCCAGCTTGTTCTTGCGCTGGGTCAGCTGGGGGATGTACACCAACATCTCGTCGATGGTCATACCGAAGTCAGGGATAACATGTGTAGCATTGAAGACGTTGATGGCGTGCTTCACCTTGCGGATACGCTGCTCCAACTCTGCCAACTTCTTCTGCGTATCGGCGTAGTCGTAGGCGGGGCGCACGGACTCCACGTCCTCGCCCATGGCGGCGCGGAAATCCTTGCTGCGGGTCTCCTTGTCCAGCAGGGCGGCGTGCTCGTCGTTGAGCTTTTTCAGCAGCTTGTTGGCCTGTGCGGAAGTATATGTCATGGTCGTTCGTCCTTTCTTCTTTGTGAATTTCTGCTCATATTGTACATGATTTTGCGGCGCAAGTCCAGCGGATGACGACACTTTCTCAGGCGGCTTGTCCACATATTCGCGGTGTCCGTCAGGGTACAGCAAATAGGTCGCCTTTTTCTCCGCGTCATAGCGGGCCACGGGCAAGCCCTTCATCTTGGCCTGCTGATACGCAACAAAAGCTACTTGAGAGATGCGTCTGTCCATCTCTTCGTCTTCATCATCACAATGGGGGGTCTTCATAAAGCGGCGTTTTGCTTTCATCGGTCATAATCTCGCTCCTTCCTGTCGGGGGAAAAGTGTGCAATGATTGCACACTTTTCCCCCAGCCTGTCAAAGAACGCCAGTTCTCGTTATGCGAGAGCTGGCGTTTTAGTCGTATCAAAGAAGAAATAGGGCAGAAAAACAAAGAAATCAGAGCGGCTCCACTTCCAGAGGGCCAGTTTTTTGAGATTCATAGCAGCATATTTAAGCCTCACCCATGCCGAGACACGGGCCAGACCTCGGTGGTGTGTATAGCGCATGGCATGTTTTTCTTTTGCATCCGCAAAAACACGCTCAATGGTTTGTTTTCTCATGGCATAGATTTCTTTGCCGCGTTCCGTTTTCCGCAGCTGTTCAACTAAGTCGAGAAATTCCTGCCAGATATGGGTTGTGAGTATCCGCTGTCCGTTTTCATTTGCACCACAAACGCTTCTGCAGGGACAATC
>CDZG01049963.1_pt1 | contig 30513 bp, 25 predicted proteins | sample 557741 | NCBI WGS metagenome assembly CDZG01 (sample SAMEA3182086, study PRJEB8094) | gut metagenome | biome: human; feature: gut; material: Stool; isolation source: human stools | place: Canada | collected 2013-01-21
GCAAGTGTACATACACTTGCTGTGCTTGCTATTCTGCTAATTTCCCCAAACCCATTGACAAATCGCTCGATTTTGCCTATAATATAGGTAAGATATTTGCCTAATTATATTATAAGCAAGTAAGGTTCCTCTGTCAATAGGTTTGGGCAAAATAATAGGCAATTTATTTTCCAGGTGAGGTTTTTGAGATGAAGTTTGGAGAAAAGGTAAGGCTGCTGCGAAATGAAAAGAAGCTGTCCCAGACGGAACTGGGTAAAATGTGTGGTCTGTCCCTGCGGACGATCCGCAATTATGAGGTGGACGGACGCTATCCAAAACAGCGCGAGGTTTACACCAAACTTGCCGCCGCGCTCGGATGCGAGGTAAACTTCCTGCTCTCTGAAGATGAAGAATTTGTACTGCAAGCACAGCAGAGTTACGGCTATAAGGGTGCGAGGGATGCAGAAGAATTGGTTGCCGGTGTGTCTGCGCTCTTTGCCGGAGGTGAACTGTCCGAGAATGACAAGGATGCCGTGATGCGCGCTTTGCAGGATGCCTATTGGATGGCGAAGGAACGGAACAAAGAAAAGTACACGCCGAAGAAGTACAGAAAAGAAGAGTAACAATAAACGAAAGGGGTGACGGAGCAATGTTAAAATCCGTTGTATTCATTGACGCTGAGATTAGCGTGGACGACAATAAAATACACGATCTTGGTGCGGTGAAAGATGACCGGACTTATTTTCATTCTGCCTCCATCCGAGACTTCATTTCGTTTATATCTGGGGCTGATTTTATCTGTGGTCATAATCTTATCCATCATGATTTGAAGTATATTCGAGCTGCAACTGAAAGCGATCTGCAAACCATGGCGATTGATACTCTGTATCTTTCCCCACTCCTGTTCCCAAAGCGTCCTTATCACGCGCTATTGAAGGATGACAAACTGCAAGTGGAGGAGTTGAACAATCCTGTAAATGACTGCAAAAAGGCGGCGAATCTATTCTATGATGAAGTCAACGCTTTCTTTGCGCTGTCTTCTAAGCTAAAGCAGATTTTCTGTTGCCTTCTATACCATCATCCCGAATTTACCGGATTCTTTGAATATGTCAATTTCAGACCGTACAATTCCAATGTGCCGAATTTGATTCGCAGTGAATATGCAGGAAAGATATGTGCCAATACTGATCTTGTTCCTCTGATCCGTCACTATCCTGTTGAACTGGCATATGCTCTTGCGTTAATTGGCGCAGATGACTATCACTCCATTACACCGCCATGGCTGTTGCGAAATTATCCTAAAATTGAAAATGTAATTAAATATCTTCGGAATACACCTTGTCGGGAGGGATGTGAATATTGTAAAGATGCACTCAATATTCACAGAGAATTAAAGCGAATTTTTGGCCATGACAGTTTTCGTACATACAATGGGGAGCCTCTTCAAGAAAGAGCTGCACAAGCCGCAGTAGATGGCAAGTCCTTGCTCGCGGTTTTTCCTACCGGTGGTGGCAAATCTATTACTTTTCAGCTTCCGGCACTCATGGCGGGAAAAGCAGCCCACGGATTGACCGTTGTTATATCCCCTCTGCAATCTTTGATGAAAGATCAAGTAGATAATCTGAACAGCATAGGGATCACCGAGGCGGTAACTGTCAATGGTTTGCTTGATCCTATTGAACGAGCAAACGCGTTGGAGCGTGTCTCCAACGGGTCTGCAACTTTGCTGTATATCTCGCCTGAACAATTGCGCTCTCGCACGATTGAAAAGATTTTGGTCTCGCGGAATGTTGCTCGTTTTGTCATTGATGAAGCACACTGCTTCTCGGCATGGGGACAAGATTTTCGCGTTGACTATCTGTATATTGGCGACTTTATCCGCGAATTACAAAAGAAAAAGAGCGACAAAAAGCCAATTCCTGTTTCCTGCTTTACAGCAACAGCAAAGCAAAAAGTAATCAGCGATATTTGTGATTATTTCAAAAGAAAACTGGATTTGGATCTCGAAATTTTCGCTTCTTCCACAACTCGTGAGAACTTGCACTACACGGTTTTGTATAAGGAAACCGATGAAGAAAAATACAGTGCACTTCGGGATTTGATCGCACAGAAAAACTGCCCAACGATTGTCTATGTATCCAGAACCAAGCGCACACGCGAAATTGCAGAAAAGCTGACCAGTGATGGTTTCCCGGCGAGACCATTCAACGGGAAAATGGACCCAAATGATAAAATTGCAAATCAAGAGGCGTTCATCAGAAATGAAATAAAAGTTATTGTTGCAACATCTGCTTTTGGCATGGGCGTTGACAAAAAGGATGTTAAGTTGGTCATCCACTATGACATCTCCAGCTCGCTCGAAGATTATGTACAGGAAGCAGGACGCGCAGGGCGTGATCCCTCCATGCAGGCAGAATGTTATGTGCTTTATAACGGCAATGACTTGGACAAGCATTTCATTCTGCTTAATCAAACAAAGCTGAGTATCAGCGAGATACAGCAAGTGTGGAAGGCAATCAAGGATTTAACGAAACTGCGTCCGAGTATAAGTTGCTCACCTTTGGAGGTCGCTCGACAAGCTGGATGGGACGACTCGGTCAACGATATTGAAACTCGTGTTAAAACAGCGATTTCTGCTCTGGAAAGCGCAGGTTATGTGAAACGCGGCAGGAATATGCCGCATGTTTATGCAACAAGTATCCTTGCGAAGGATATGCGTGAGGCCTCTTTCCGCATCGATCAGTCTGCGCTGTTTTCGGAAGAACAGCGCACCAACGCAAAGCGCATTATTAAATCATTGATTTCCAGCCGGAGTATCGCGAATGCCGGAAATGATGATGCAGAGTCCAGAGTAGACTATCTCGCTGATACCCTTGGCATGACGAAGGATGAAGTGATCAACTCCGTCAATTTGATGCGTCAAGAGGGGCTGCTGGCAGATTCACTGGATATGTCTGCATATATTCTTGCAAATGATACAGAAAACAAGTCTTCATTGATTTTGGATCGTTTTGCAAAGCTTGAATACTATCTTCTATCCCAATTAACGGAAGATGGCTGCGAGTTTAATCTCAAAGAGTTGAATGAGCAGGCTCATTCTGAGGGGATCACTGTATCCAGCGTAAAAAATTTGCGCACATTGATGTACTATCTCACGATCAAAAATTATGTGCGTAAATCGGAGTGCGGTTCTTCCAAGTCTGTCCGCCTTATTCCTTCGCTCGAGGTATCAAAGCTAATTGAAAAATATCGTTTAAGAATTGAGCTGTGCAAATTTATCCTTGATGTGCTTTACGCAAAAGCGCATGAGCTTTCTGTTGGTGAGGGCGATGAAAAACCCGTCTTGTTTTCCTTGGTGGGACTTCACAATGAATACAAGGGGATGCCCCGGTTGGACACACATAATCGTGAAGTTGCCCTGTCGGATGTAGAGGATGCTCTACTGTATTTGTCGAAGATCGGCGCTCTAAAACTTGAGGGAGGTTTTCTTGTTCTCTATAACGGCATGGAAATCAAGCGTCTTGTAACCGACAACCGAATCAAGTATAAGGTTGATGATTACCGTTTTCTGGATGAATTCTACAAGCAAAAGATTCGTCAAATCCACATAGTGGGCGAGTATGCAAATCTCATGGTGCGTGATTACAATGAAGCACTTCAATTTGTTCAGGACTATTTCCAAATGGACTTTCGGAAATTCATCGCTAAATACTTTAAGGGTGATCGTGCAAAAGAAATTGACAGAAACATTACGCCGGACAAGTATCATCAACTATTTGGTGAACTGTCTGATATTCAGGCACAAATCATCAACGATGCAGACTCAAAGTATATTGTGGTTGCTGCCGGCCCCGGCAGTGGAAAAACCCGCGTACTCGTCCACAAGCTCGCAGCATTACTGCTGCTTGAAGATGTAAAGCATGAACAGCTTTTGATGCTTACATTTTCTCGCGCTGCTGCCACCGAGTTCAAAAAACGCCTTCTTTCGCTTATTGGCAATGCTGCAAATTTTGTGGAAATCAAAACCTTCCACTCGTATTGTTTTGATCTGCTCGGCAAAATCGGCAGCTTGGAAGGTATCGAAGATGTTGTAAAGAATGCTGCTGAACTTATCCGTAATGGCGAGGTTGAGCAGGGAAGGATCACAAAAAGTGTCCTTGTAATCGATGAAGCACAGGATATGGATGCAAATGAGTTTGAGTTAGTTCGTGCCCTGATGCAAAATAATGATGAGATGCGGCTCATAGCGGTTGGTGATGACGACCAAAACATCTATGAATTCCGCGGTTCCGACTCCAGATATTTGAGGTTGCTAATTGAAGATTACGGTGCGGTAAAATATGAAATGACAGAAAATTATCGCAGCAAAACTGCGATCGTCTCGCTTGCCAATGAATTTGTTTCCTCTATACGAAACCGCATGAAATCTACAGTTATCGAAGCAGTTCAAAACGATGAAGGAACAGTCAGCATTACACGCCATTGCAGCAAACATATGGCAACCGCAGTGGTTAATCAAATTCTTGAAACCCGCGGTAGCGGCAAATGCTGCGTGCTGACAAACACAAATGACGAAGCGCTTCAAATACTTGGGCTTCTGCTAAAAAACGGAGTTCGAGCCAAGCTCATTCAGTCACTCGATGGTTTCCGGTTATATAATTTGCTGGAACTGCGCTTTTTCTTGAAGCAAATTGATCAATCACTAAAATCTCCCGTTATCTCGAATGATCTTTGGAACAGAGCGAAAAAGCAGTTGTTCGAGGCTTATAGTGGTAGTCCTTGCCTTGAAATCTGTAAAAACCTTCTGCGCGATTTTGAAGCAATAAACCCAACAAAGTATCGCACTGATCTTGAGGAATTTATCAAAGAATCCAACTACGAGGATTTTTATGATGATGAGCGTGAAGTAATTTATGTATCCACTATTCACAAGGCTAAAGGGCGTGAATTTGACGCGGTTTACTTGATGCTGAGTGGGAACACCGCTATGTCTGACGAAGAAAAGCGCAAGCTGTATGTAGGCATGACAAGAGCAAAAGACTCGTTGTACATTCACTGCAACACAAATCTGTTTTCGGCATTCGATTTACCCGGTATATCCTGTTCCGAGGACAACAATGAATATGGCGAGCCGGAGGAAATTTATTTACAGTTGACACATAAGGATGTTGTTCTTGATTTCTTCAAAGACAAAAAAGAAGTTGTGTTCCAACTCAAAAGCGGTATTCCACTGTTTCTCACAGATGCATATCTTTCTGCCGAACTGAATGGCAGAAGTGTGCGCATTGCCAAGTTTTCAAAAGCGTGTCGCGAGAGACTTCAAACTTTGCATGAACGCGGATATATTCCTTGTTCTGCAAGTATCCGTTTTATCGTTGCGTGGAAAGGTGAAGATGACACAAAGGAAACTGCCGTTGTATTGCCGGATATCTATTTGAGAAAATAGAATTTGAGTGCGAATAAAGGTTGAAAATTGCTGCATTTTTCCTTGGAAAGCGATGATTGTTGAAGGGGTAATACTGTTCCTCATCCCACCATGTTTTTGAGGGCAATGCCACTTTAGGCATTGCCCTCTTGCTTGCCAGAAAGCAAAAGAATACGGATTGTCAAGGTCGGGCGAAGCCCGTTTATTTCAACCTTGATAAGCCGTATTCTTTTTGCTATTACTCATACACAAAACAAAAGGGTATGCACCCGTTAAGGCGCATACCCTTGTTGTCAGCAACTCTTTCATGGCAACTGCCATAACTCTTGTTTCGTAAAACCTGTTTTATGAACAGTTACCCGATGGGGCGGCTTTTTCAGAAAAGGGATCGTAATGTTCCCTTTTATACGTTTCGCGTAATCAAACGGAGAATTCCTCCGTAAGCACGACGCTGCATTCGTCGGCAATGATCTCCCTTTCGGAAAACGGGATGTGCCTGCCGCAGACAAGCTGATAAGTTTCGTGACCTTTTCCCGCAAACAGCACGATATCGCCCGGAGCGGAAAGCTGCACCGCCTCGCGGACAGCCGCTTCGCGGTCCGGTATCACTATATACGGCGCGGGACCATCGTAATGCGAGATTATCTCGCGTATGATCGCGTCGGGGGATTCGTAATCGGGATTATCGCTCGTTATCACCGAAAGATCGGCGAGATTCGACGCGGCGTGCGCAAGCTCCGCGCGCCGTATCTGCGTTCTGCCGCCGACCGATCCGAATACGCAGATCAGCCTCGACGGATTGTATTCACGGAGTACGCGGAGGGTATTTGTCAGACTTACGCCGTTGTGTGCATAGTCTATAACAAATGTCCTGTCGGGCAGTCCTTCTACGATCTCACCTCTTCCGAGCACGGATGTTACGGCGAGGGTCTCCGCCGCAGAAGCGACAGAAACGCCGAAATGCGAAGCTGTCGCAATCGCCGCCATCGCGTTCGACACGCTGAACTCTCCGGGCGATCTCAGTCTGATGCTCTCGGCACGCCCCCAAGCCGAAAGGGTAAAATCCACTCCGAGAGCGAACTCGTCGCGGAACGGGCGTATATCGGATGCCGAAAGATCAGCATCGCCGCCGACGGAGAAGGCGATCTTCGGCGCGCTGCACGTCGAGATCATCTCCTCCGAACAGGGATCGTCTGCATTGTAAACCGCAAGGTGCGTCTTATGCTCGGAAAACAGTCTCTTTTTCGAATTTTTATAATCCTCGAAATCCGGGTGCTCACCCTCTCCGATGTGATCCTCGGACAGATTCAGAAAAGCGGTGACTTCAAAGTCGATGCCGTCTACCCTGTGGTGCGCAAGCGCCTGCGAGGACACCTCCATTGCGACGGTATCGACCCCCGCATCCGCCATGAGGCGAAAATAATGGTGAAGCTCGAGGCTCTCCGGCGTCGTGTTCACCGTATCTATATGGCGGTCCTTTATCATCACGCCGTTTGAGCCGATATATGCACACGGAATTCCCGCGCCGTTGAGTATCGCCGCCGTCATAAGAGAGGTGGTCGTCTTGCCCTTCGTTCCGGTGATGCCGATTATCCGCAGCTTTTTCGCGGGATTCCCGTAAAACTCCGCCGAAACCGACGCAAGCGCGGCGCGCGTATCGGCGCACACGACCTCGCACACGCCATCGCCGAGGTCAAGCCTGTGATCACAGAGAAATGCGCGGCAGCCGCGCGAATATGCATCGGCGGCGTACTTGTGACCGTCGGTGCGTGCGCCGCGGAGGCAGACGAACAGAGAACCGTCGCCGCACATGGATGAGTTAAGCTCGATCCCCGATATTTCGCATTCGCCGTCGCCGCAGAGCGTATGCGGCACATTTTTTATTATATCGGACAGCTTCATTTGAAAATTCCTTTCGTGGGAGTTCGCCCGCATCACGGGCAGCGTTTTTCGTATTCGGGCTTCCAAATCGAAAACTCGGACGGAAAGCCTGTCGGAGTTTTCCCGCAAAGTCCGATCGCGTAATAGGCAAGCGCCTCGGTCGAGTCTACAAGACGCGGATCATGCTCAAGGGAGCGGTTTATGACGGAAAGCTCCGTGCAGCCGAGGATCATGGCGTCTGCGCCGTTTCCCTCAAGCTCGCCGACGACGGAATAAAATCTGTCGGTGTCAACGTCCTTTCCCGCTTTGACCGAATCATATATAAGTTCGCCGAGTATCTTCTGCGAACGCTCGGACGGGAGTGTCCATTTCATGCCCATCTCTTCAAGCTCCCGCTGATACGAGCGCGCGCCGACCGTGCCGCGCGTAGCCATTATGCCGATGCGGCGATGCCCGAGGGCGCGCGCAAGATCGGCGGTCTCGTGTATTATCGACGGGACGGGCACATTGACCGACGCTCTTACCTCGTCAATAAAGTAATGCGCCGTATTGCACGCGATTATTATCGCTTCCGCGCCGTATTTTTCAAGGCGGCGCGCGTCCTCGATCATCACCGGAAGCGGGCTTTCGCCGCTTTCGCCCGTGATAAACGCCGTTCTGTCCGGTGTCGAGGATCGGCTCGAAAGTATTATGTCTATATGCTCCTGATCGCTCGAAACCTTTGTGTGCGCGGTTATGTACTCATAGAGATACGCGCTCGACATCGGGCCGAGTCCTCCGAGGATTCCGAGAAGCTTCGGTGTGTTCATTTTACTGCCGCAGCCTTCGCCGGGGCGAAGGTCCCCTTTCCGTGAATTGATACGGCGGCAAAATGACAAGCATTCACGCCGCCGCAATAAATCTTTATTTCTCCGATTTTTTCGGATAATAAACCGCGAATTTCTTTTTCTGTCTGCGAAGCTGCTCACATACGCAGACGAAGCGGAGCGGATTCATTGCAAGATCCGGTCCGTACCAGAGAGACGAGGTCTCCTTCTTTGCCGCCGCAAGGGATTTTGCCTTTTCGACAAGTGCCTTATCCTCCGTGTACTCATATGCGACGGATTTCGGGACATGGTGCCAAAAATGCTCGTTCTCGCAGGGCGAAAACTTCACAAACGGAGAATCATACTCTTCGACGGCAAGCTTTGCCACGTTGACTCCCGCCGCCGTCATGTACATATTGCTTCGTCCCTGACGCAGATTCACCTCGAAAACAACGAATTCGCCGCCGCGTCCGGTGTACTTGAGGTCGAAGTTGGCAAATCCCGTGTATCCGATATCGTCAAGCATGGCGCGTATCTTCTCCGCAACGGGGAGAGAGGAGACGGGCTCCGTCACGATCGCCGCGTGATTTCCCAGTCCCTTCGGCGTATGCTCCTCAACCATGGTGTGTCCGAGGCACATCGTGCGCACATGTCCGTCCGCTCCGGAAAAGGAGGTAAGCACTCTCATGTGATCGTCGCCGCCGGGGATATACTCCTGAACTATCATCTTCTGCGGATATCCGGATGCGTATATCTCCGAGATTATCTCTTCCGCGCGCTCGGGAGTGTCGGCGATGTACACCTTCTTCATCCCGTCAAACGGATGCTTCCAATAATCGACGCTCGACGACGGCTTTACTATCACGGGATAGGGAAAGCCGAGCGCGTCCTGAGAAAGCGCCGATTTTTCCGCGGGAGAGGTGAAAATGACGGTCTTCGGATACGGGATGCCGAAGCGGTCGCACTGCTCGTAGAACTCCGCCTTTTTCGATATGGAATCGAACAGCGAAAGCGGTGGATACGGGCAGGTGTACGCGCCTAGCTTATCGCGGTTTCTGATGATCATCGCGGCGTAATCGTCGGTGCAGCCGAACAGATACAGCCTATCGCCCTCATGCTCATGCGCGAAATCGGTCAGTATCTTCAGCATGGTAGCGTCGCTGTCCATATCGGCGACAGCAGTAAAATTCACTATCCGCGAATACTTTGTCGCGGAAACCGCGTATCTTCCGAAGGCATAGGATTTTACCCCGTACTCCATATGGAACGCACGCGCAATATTGTAGCAATTGAGATCCGCACCGAGAAGCACGGGACATATCTTTCCGTTCATTGTAATATGCTTCCTTACTGTTTTTTATTCTCCGAAAAACTGCTTATGCCATACGAGGAAGGTATATGCCGTCCATATCTTGCGCCCGTTGTTCGCGCGCTCCTCGCGGTGATCGTCGAGAAGCCGCATGAGCGCGGAGCGATCGAAATATTCGGCGGCGGTATCCGATGTGAGGTAAGACTTCACGTCGCCGTAGTATTTATCCTCGCGCAGCCACTTCCGTATCGGCACGGGAAATCCTTTTTTCGTTCTGTCCGCCCACTCGTTCGGGAGAGAACGGTTCGCCGCCTTGCGGAAAATGTATTTTGTGTTTATTCCGTTTATCTTGTATTCCGGAGGCAGCTTTGCAGCCTCCTCCATAACGTGCCTGTCGAGATACGGCACGCGAAGCTCGATCGAGTGAGCCATGCTCATCTTGTCCGCCTTCAGGAGTATATCTCCCGGCAGCCACATATTGAGATCGAGATACTGCTTTTTTTCAAGCTCGCTGAGCCCCTTTGCTCGGTCGTAGATCGGCTCCGCAAGCTCGAAGGGAGACGGTCCGCTCCTGTATTTCGGATTGAGCACGGAAAGCGCTTCCTTCGGGGGATAGACGAGCGCCTGACCGAGAAAGTAATCCTCGGGGCGTCCGGTTCCCTTCATAATGAAATCGTGACCCTTAAAATACGGAAGATGCGAGGTGATTCCCGCCGCGGCACGGCGAAGCGGTGCGGGAATCTTCTTGTATTTTCTCATCATCGCGTTTTCATCGTACCATTCGTAGCCCGCGTAAATCTCGTCGGCACCCTCTCCGGAGAGCACGACGGTAACGTGCTCATGCGCAAGCTGTGCAAGGAAGTAGAGCGGGACCGACGAGGGATTCGACTGTGGCTCGTCCATGTGATACTGTATTTTCGGGAAAGCCTCGAAGCACTGCTCCGCGGTGAGCATGCGGGTGAAGTTTTCCACTCCGAGAAGCTTTGAAAGCTCCCGCGCTTCCCCGCTCTCGTCGAAGTTATCGTAATTGAAGCCGACCGAGAAGGTGTCGCGCGGCATAAGAGATGCCGTTATATAGCTCGAATCGACGCCGCCCGAAAGGAACGAACCGACAGGCACATCGCTTATCCTGTGAGCCGCGACGGATTCGTGAACATCCGCGTCGATCTGTGCGCAGAGCTCGTCAAACGAAGCTGAGGACTTATTTGAAAAATCCACATCCCAGAAGCGCGTTTTCTTCATCACTCCGTCGCGGAAGGTGAAATAATGCGCCGGCGGAAGCTTGAACGTTCCCTTGAAAAACGTCTCCTCGGTTGCGGAATACTGAAGCGTAAGATACGGACGGAGTGCGTCCGGGTTGACCTCGCGCCGGAACGACGGGTGCTCGAGAAAGCTTTTTATTTCGGAGCCGAAAAGCATGTTCCCGTCGGGGAGAAGCGAATAATAGAACGGTTTGATTCCGAAATAGTCGCGCGCTCCGTACATCGTACGGGTACGCATATCCCATACGACAAACGCGAACATTCCGCGAAGACGTGCGGCAAGGCTCTCGCCGTACTCCTCCCAGCCGTGAACGATGACCTCGGTATCGCAGCGGGTCTTGAAAATGTGTCCCCGCTCGGCAAGCTCGCGGCGCAGATCCATGAAATTGTATATTTCGCCGTTGAACACCACGACAACGCTGCCGTCCTCGTTGTACATAGGCTGCGCGCCGTCGGAAAGGTCTATTATAGACAAACGCCGAAATCCAAGGTTCACAGAATCGGAGGGCTCGTTTCCGCTCATATGGAAGCCCTCCATATCGGGACCGCGGTGAATGATGCGGTTCGCCATGTTCCGCAGTATTTTATCTCTGTTTACTATATTCCCGGTAAAGCCTACAAATCCGCACATATATGAGAAAACCTTTCGTTGAAAGTTGTATCGCCGATTATGCCGTGACACCGAATAACGCCTTGCGGCAAAGCGGAGCGAATGTCCGCAAAAGACAGCGAACGCACGCAGCGCGCGAGGCATTTTCGCTCCGGCAGATGTTATTCAAGATATTATATCATATCATTCGCCCAAAATAAAGAGAAATACGAAAAATATCCGTATATCGCCCGCAAAAGATTCTCGTTCTCCGACGATTCCGAGAGGAAGATTGCCGCACATGGCGGCGCGGTGGAGGCTCGGCGCACGCGCGAAAGCGCGGCGAACAAAATAAGGTACGGCACAGTGTGCCGTACCCCGATTCATTTGCCGTACCTTATGCTTTTGCTTCCGGGCAATTTAGTCACCGATCCGCTTATCTGCGAAACGGAGATCTCCTGCCCCATGCTCGGTCTGACCGAAGGGCAGACGAGCATATTCGGACTTACGAATTCCGTAGTCCGCTTCACACCGTTCACGAACACCGCAGAAAACGGAGTAAAGTTTTCGCCGTAGACCACAAGGGAATCGCGCTTCACGCACGACGTGATGCGGATATCGTGAAGTCCGAACTTCATGTCGGGAACGAAAGCTTCCGTGCTGAAATTATCCCCGTAAAGGATATCGTATTCGAGAAGCTTCAGCTTCTCCTGAAAATCGCCGTCAGAAAAGGACATTTCATTGTGAAGCCTGTTTATCGCGTTTCCGCGGATACCGAGCTTCGAAAGTGCAAGGCTTCCGAGCTTGTACGATTCGATATCGCGCACTTCCCTCTCCGATTCGTAATTCGTCCAAATCACGTATTCCGTATAATAAAGACTGCCGTAGGAGATATCGTTTTCCGTAAGCCCGAGCGACGGCATGTGATCGCCGTAGACGACAAGCATAACGGGCTCCGGATACTTTTCAAGCGCTTCGGTGAGCGAGCCGAGAAAATCGTCCATGCTCTTCAGCGTATTTACATAGTACTCCATCCTGTATCGGCTTTCGGTGTACGTCACGCCGGAGACGTGTATCCCGTTTTCACCGACCGTATCGTAATCGGGATAGTTGCCGTGTCCCTCGACGGACACCGCAAAGACAAAATCCCGTCCTGCGCTCGATTCAAGCGCATCAGTTATCTGCGATGTCAGCACGGAGTCCTTCTCCCACCCGATCGCATTGTATTCGACGCCGTTCATGTACTCGACGGGCACGAACGTATCGAATCCGAGATTTGCGTAGACGCTGTTTCTGCCGTAGAAGGTTGCTGTGTGGTTGTGCATCGCACACGCCGTGTATCCGACCGATGTAAATACCGTTGCAAGAGACGGCGCTGTCTTGTTATCAAGGATCGTTGAATACGGGTATTCGCATATTCCGAAATGCGAGAGATTCATTCCGCAGAGCACCTGAAACTCCGTATTCGCGGTCCCGCCGCCTATCGTGTTTACATGGAGCTTTCCCGAGGTGAATTTCTCTTTCATAGCGGTGAAATTGGGAAGCGGATTTTCCGTCATCTCAAGGTCGTTTATATATGACGGATCAAAGAAGGATTCAAGCTGAAGAAAAACGACGTTCGGCGACGATGCAAAATCTGTCGCGTCGTCTTTTTCATCGGAAAGCTTCGAGAGAAGCTCCTTCACGCTCTCCTCGGAATACTCGTCGGGCTCCTCGACACCGAAATCGAAAAAAGATCTTGTAAAGCAGTATGTAAAGCCGTATCGGTCGTATGCCTCGACCGCATCTTCGTACGAAAACTCAAGCTCCGAGACAAAGCTGCCTCCCGCATATCCGAAAAGGATCACAAGCGCGCAGGAGAGAATAAAGGCAATTGCCTTTTTCGGACACGGCTCGCATTTCGGCGCACGTCTGAATAGGATGACCGCCCCGAACACCGCCGCACCTATCGCGCCGAGTGAAAGAATGATCCCGCCGACACCTATATATGACGGCACCAGGCGGAAAGCCGACATAAGAATCACGAAATCGACCGCCGCAAAAGGCTCGGCTCGTATCCCCATAAGCACGCGCTGCGTCACTCCGAAGGTCATCCACGGTATTGCGACAGCCGCGTAAACAAACCATCTCCGTTTGAAGAACAGCGCGGCGGACATCGTAACGGCGATTACGGCAAATCCGATTATAAAAAACTGAAGAGACGAGATTGTAAACCAGAGAGCGGAGATTATGCCTTTATGTGAAAGGCACTCGATCACAAATTCAAGAGCGAGCGACAGCAGGGCGCATCCGGCGATACCGTATTCGCCGAAAAAGCCGAACGCCCTGCGAAAAAAACCTGCCGCGCCTTTTACTTTATCCGTTATATGCCCCACGCCGCCGCCTCCGTTCATATATTCCGTGGATTACAGTTTACATCATAATGAACGTGTTGTCAAGGCGCGGCAGCGAAATATGCGGATTTCGAAGGAATTTCGGCACCTCCGCTCTTGACAAAAATCGGTACGTCACATATAATATATAGATACTGTACAGAAAAGTCATGCAGTGTTTTGAAAGGAAATCATCAAATGAACGATATAAAGGTCCTCAAATTCGGCGGCTCATCTCTTGCGGATGCGGAGCATTTTCTTCAGGTGAAAAAAATCGTTGAAGCGGAAGAGGCGCGGCGCTATGTCGTACCCTCGGCACCGGGCAGACGCTTTCCCGGAGACGACAAGGTGACAGACCTTCTGTACTCCTGCTACGATGCGGTCCGTTCGGGCGAGGACATCGATCCCGTGTTCGACCGAATAACAGAACGCTATACGGCGATCATCGACGGACTCGGGATCGACCTCGACCTGTCCTCCGAATTCGACCAAATCAGAAATTCGATCACGCATCATGCAGGACGCGACTATGCGGCAAGCCGCGGTGAATATCTCAACGGAATCATTCTCGCAAAGCTTCTCGGGTACGATTTCATAGATGCCGCGTATGTCATCTATTTCAGGGAAAACGGAAACTTCGACGACGAAGGCACAAACGAAGTGCTGAAAGAGCTTCTCAAGAAGCACACCCACGCCGTCATTCCCGGATTCTACGGTTCAATGCCGAACGGCACGGTCAAGACCTTCTCGCGCGGCGGATCGGACATCACGGGCTCCGTAGTCGCACGCGCAGCCGGCGCCGATCTCTACGAGAATTTCACCGATGTGTCCGGATTCTTCATGACCGATCCGCGCATCGTGGAAAATCCGCGCCGCATCGATGTCATCACCTATGCCGAGCTGCGCGAGCTTTCATACATGGGCGCAATGGTATTCCACGAGGACGCGATCTTCCCCGTACGGCGCGAAGGGATCCCGATAAACATCAGAAACACCAACGAGCCGTCCGATCCCGGAACGATGATCGTGGCATCCTCCGACACATACGAGGATTCGGTGATCACCGGAATCGCGGGCAAAAAGGGCTTTTCGATAATCAACGTTGAAAAGGACATGATGAACGCGGAGATCGGCTTCGGCAGGCGTGTGCTTGAAGCGATCGAGAACTGCGGTCTCTGCTTTGAGCATCTTCCCTCCGGGATCGACACGATGAGCGTCCTCATATCAACCGCGGACATCACTCCCGTCAAGGACCGCGTGCTTGATTCAATACAGAAATCGGTCACGCCCGATCTTCTCTCGTTCGAGGACGGTCTCGCGCTGATTGCGGTCGTCGGACGCGGAATGGTAAAGGCAAAGGGTACCGCGGCGCGCATATTCAACGCAATGGCAAGCGCGGGGATCAACATCCGCATGATCGATCAGGGGTCGTCGGAGCTCAATATCGTGGTCGGAGTTGACGAGCACGACTTTGAAGAGGCTATACGGGCAATATACGCCGAATTCACGAAATAATTACACCTTCGGAACAAAAAACGGGGTTGTCGGAAACGGAAATTCCGTATCCGGCAACCCTCATTATTTTATCTGCGTCTGCTCAGCGCTCGTTCTCGGGGAAAACATGAAGCGGAAGCTTCGTCCCTCCGATAAGATGGAAATGGAGGTGATGAACGCTCTGTCCTCCGTCCTCTCCGACATTCGTGATGACGCGGTATCCGTTTGTCACACCGAGCGTCTTTGCGATCTCGGGAATCTTCTCGAACACCGTGGCGACGTAAGACGAATTTGACGAATCCACTTCATCCGCCGAGCCAATATGCTTTTTCGGAATGATAAGCACATGCACGGGCGCTTCCGGGTTTATATCGTGGAAAGCCAATATCTGATCGTCCTCGTACACCTTCTTCGACGGGATCTCCCCCGCAATTATCTTACAAAACAGGCAGTCCATAAATTCCAATCCTTTCTTTATCATGTGAGAATATTATGATTTTCGAAAAACTCATGTCGGTTCCGGATCTGCCGGAACGCCTCCGGGACGAAAGCCGCCCGATATTTCTCTACGGAACCGGCAACGGTGCCGACAAGATACTTGACGCAATGAGCATGTATGAGATCCCGTGCGAGGGAGTTTTCGCGTCCGACGGATTCGTGCGGGACCGCACGTTCCGCGGGATGAAAGTGCGATCGTATTCGGACACCGTATCGGAATACGGCGATGACATCGTCATCCTGTGCGCGTTCGGTTCTCCGAGGGAGGAGGTTCTCTCGTTTCTCGGGGAGCTCGGACGCCGCCACACGCTCTATATTCCCGAAGTGCCTCTTTTCTGCCGCAGTCTCGCGGACGAGTTGTTCACCGCCGATTATGCCGCCGCTCACCGCAATGAGATTGAAAAGGCATATTCCCTTTTCGATGAGGAATACTCGCGCGAGATTTTCTTTGAAATGCTTGCAGTACGGCTTTCGGGAGATCCAGCGTATCTTTCAAGGACGCAGGAGGTCCGGGAATCCGTCAGTGAGCTTGTGCCGCCGGGTGTGCGGCGCGTCATCGACTGCGGAGCCTTTCGCGGCGATACCGCGTCATTGTTTCTGTCAGAGTTTGAAAGCATCGATGAAATCATGTGCATCGAGCCCGATCCGCGCACGTTCAGACATCTTTCGGCATTTGCCGAATCCGATCCGCGCTGTCTTGCGGTGAACGCCGCCGTCGGATGCGAGAACGGAAAAACCGTTTTCATGTCGTCGTCAAGCCGTGCGAGTGCCGCAGGAGGCAGAAACCGCCGCGCGAAGCAGGTCGAATGCGACGTCATCCGCATCGACGAAACCGAGATCGCAAAAGCATCTGTCGGCAGAGAACTTTTCATAAAGTACGACGTGGAGGGAGGGGAGCGCGATGCGCTCATCGGAAGCCGCGAAACGATTGCCCGGACGATGTGCCCGCTTTCGGTCGCGCTGTACCACCGAACGGAGGACATCTTCGCCCTGCCGCTTCTTATAAATTCGATGAATCCGGGATATCGGTTCAGGCTCCGCCGTCCGCGATGTGTCCCCGCATGGGAACTGACGCTCTACACAATATGAATACCGGATGCGCACACATTCTTCGGAATGTGTGCGTTTTTATTCCGACTTTTTGTGCTTATCCGTCTTTGACAGGGAGAGCTTCGATTCCGTACCGTTGTATATACGCTTGATGTTTCCGCGGTGAAGGAATATGACGAGAGCCGAAATCAAGCACGAAAGCAGGACATTTATGCTGAGTCCGCGATCCCATACCTGCACAAGAAGCGGGAAAACAAGCATTCCGCAGACGGATCCGAGCGATATGTACTTTGAAAATGCGACGACGAGGATGAAAATCCCGAGAAGCACGAGGAATATTCTCCAATCGATCACCGCGATCGTCGCTGCGGTAACGACCACGCCCTTTCCGCCCTTGAACTTATAGTAGCACGGGAACGCGTGACCGAGGATGCAGGTGAGCCCCGCGACATATCCTCCGCTTATTCCGAACAGTATCCTTCCGAGGATCACGGCGACCACGGCTTTAAGCGCGTCTCCGATAAGTGTGATCGCGGCATCGCGCTTGCCGTATGTGCGGAGCATATTCGTCATTCCGGCGTTGCCGCTGCCGTATTCACGGATGTCCTCGCCGTGAAAGAGCTTTGATATTATAATCCCGAAATTTATGCTTCCGAGAAAATACGGAACGACGAGAAGCGCAAGCACGGAAAAAACGGTCACAACCCAGAACACCGCGCCGAAGGAGCCGCGGCTCGCGCAGTCCGCAATATAGCTTCCCGACCGTCCGATCACGATACGGCCGAGGCTCTCAAGATCAAGCGCTTCGGCAGATGCTGCCGACTGTAATAGAATCTCCAAAACAAGTTCCTCCGATGATCTTTATTCTTCGCTGTCACCGCGCTGACGGACGATTATCCGTATCGGCGTTCCGCGGAAGCCGAAGGTCTTGCGCAGGCAGTTTTCTATATATCTCTGATACGAAAAATGGAACAGCTCCGAGTTGTTGCAGAACGCGACAAACGTCGGCGGTGCGGCCGATGCCTGCGTCATATAGTATATCTTCAGTCGGCGTCCCTTATCCGTGGGGGGCTGAACCCTGTTCACCGCGTCGGAAAGCATATCGTTGAGCATTCCGGTCGAGATTCTCATTACGGACTGTGCATAGACATACTTGATCTGTTCGAAAAGCCGATCGACTCTCTGCCCCGTCTGCGCGGAAATGAAGAGAAGCGGAGCATACGTCATATAGGAAAGCGCGTCGTAAACCTTCTTCGTAAACTCGTTTACCGTGCTGTTGTCCTTATCGATAAGGTCCCATTTGTTGACCGCGATTATCGTCGCCTTGCCCGCCTCGTGTGCGATCCCGGCAATCTTCTCGTCCTGTTCGGTGATCCCCTGTGTCGCGTCGATCATGAGAATGCAGACGTTCGCCCTCTCGACGGCAAGGCGCGCGCGCAGCACGCTGTATTTCTCGATCCTGTCGTCAACCTTCGACTGACGTCTGATACCTGCGGTGTCGATAAAATTGTATTTTCCGGTTTCGTTTTCAAAAGGCGTATCTATCGCGTCGCGAGTTGTTCCCGCGATATCGGACACGATCATTCTTTCGCTGCCGAGGATGCGGTTGACAAGCGAGCTTTTGCCCGCGTTAGGCTTTCCGATGACCGCCACATTGATAACATCGCCGTCGTCCTCGGAATCCTCCCATTCGCCGAGTGCCTCGCACGCCGCGTCAAGCACGTCGCCGCTTCCGCTTCCGTGGATCGAGGAAAGCGGGATCGGATCTATCGAGAATCCGAGCTCGTAGAATTCGTAAAATCCCGCATCGACATCGCCGATCTTATCCGACTTGTTTATGCACGGCACGACCGGCTTACCGCTCTTTTTAAGCATGACCGCAATGTCCCTGTCGTCCGCGACAAGTCCGCTGCGTATATCGCACATAAAAAGAATGACGTCCGCCGTATCTATGGCGATCTGTGCCTGCTCCTTCATTTTGCGCAGGATGATATCGTCGGTCTTGGGCTCGATTCCTCCGGTATCGATAACTATGAACTTTCTGCCGCGCCACTCGGTCTCTCCGTAGATGCGGTCTCTTGTAATTCCGGGGATGTCCTCGACGATCGCACGCCGCTCGCCTATAAGCTTATTGAAAAGCGTGCTTTTGCCCACGTTCGGGCGTCCCACTATTGCTAAAACGGGCTTTGACATAATTAATCCTTATCTTTCCTGTTATTTTCGATTATTTACGACTCTCCGAGAATCGAGAACAAAAACGACGCGCCGTCGTTATCCGAAAACGATATCTTTATCCCGAGCTTCTCCGAAAGCTCCTCCGGAGTCGAGGAATCGAGAAACATATCGCCCTCGCTTCTCAGCATCGACGATGAAAGGATAAGCTCGTCTCCGAGCTCCTCATCCTTCAGCTGCTCGTAAAGGTCCTGCCCCGTGAGCAACCCGGTCACGGTGACTCCGCCGCCGAAGAAGTTGTTCTTTATTTCGAATACGCGGATTTTCACCGACGGGCATTCGCGGCTTATCCGCCCAGCCATCGAACAGATGAAATCGTATGCAGCCTCTCCCGTGGCGACGGACACGTCGCGCACCGACTCGCGGTCGTTGTCGTCAAGCATCTCAAGCGCACATCCGAGCTCGTGGTCGAATGAAGCTATCATCCCGACTCCGTTCTCGATCTGCGAAAACTCGCCCCACGTCTCATACGGCGGAAACTCGACCTTGCCGCGGAGGTAAAATTCATCCGACGGATAGAATATCCGCTCGCCGCAATCCCTCTCGCAGCCATCGGCAAACGAGGTTACCTGGCGCACGACACCGGCGCATTCCTCATCGGTAAAATTCTCAAGAGGATAAAGCCCCTTCCGGTACGCCGTCATTCCCGCAGGAACCACGGATACGCTGTCCATCGCCGGATAAAGTCCGTACAGATCGCGCATCGTCCGGTCAAGCTCCGCGCCGTCGTTTACGTTTCGGCAGAGAACGATCTGCCCGCGCAGCTTGATTCCGCCGTCGGCAAGACGGCGCAGATATCCGAGCACCTCTCCGGCACGCTTGTTGTGCATCATCATCCGCCGAAGCTCCGGATTCGTCGTGTGAACCGAGACATTGACGGGCGACATATGCATTTCTATTATACGCTCGATATCGTGATCTCTCAGATTCGTGAGCGTGATGTAATTCCCGTGCAGAAACGACAGGCGTGAATCGTCGTCCTTGAAATATATGCTCTCGCGCATTCCGGGCGGATTCTGATCTATAAAACAGAATATGCACTTGTTCTCGCACGAATGCTTCTTATCCATCAGCGGAGTTTCAAAGTCAAGTCCGATATCGTCGTACATATCCTTCTTCAGGGAAACGGCATGCTTCTTCCCGTCGCGGAGGTAAACTATATCGAGGGTCTTCTCCGTAAGATAGAATCTGTAGTCGAGCACGTCCGATATCTCATGACCGTTTATCGAAACGAGGATATCCCCCGTTCCGAGTCCGGCAGAGTGCGCCCTCGAGCGGGCGGAAACTCCGGTTATACGCACCATGGTAATCCGCCTCCTCCGATAATCGCCGCGCATTTTCCGCATAATCAAATTTTCTGCAATATTATTATACTATATCCTTTTCCCGCGGTCAAGAAATTATAAGCTTTTTTTATCATCGAACTTTCATTAACAATTTGTTAACTCATTATGCGTGCGCATTTGGTAAAATAATAGATATAAATGTGTTATTATCTGTGAGGTAACAATGAAACGGATCATTTCCGCAGTGCTCTGCGCCGTCATGATATTATCGCTCGCCGCCTGCACGAGCTTCAAAAGCTCAAAGGAGGAATCCGCGGTCGTAATGAATTGCGGCGGATACAGCGTAACATATGAAACATGGCGCTACTTTACGCTGAAGGCTCTCGACGAAAGAAAGGAAAACGCAGGGCTCGAGATTACCGACGAATTCATCGCGTCGGACGAGGGGAAAGCGCTCAACAAAAGCATTCTCGCCGAAGCCGACGAAAGCATAAAATCCCTTTACGCGGTGTTCGCACTCGCAAAGGAATACGGGATCGATATCGAAAACGAAGCAATCATCGAAAGCGCGAACGCCGCCGTTGAATCGCAGGAAGCCTCCTACGAAAGCAAACGCGCCTACAAAAAGGCTCTCGAGGACGAGCATATGACGAAGACCGTCGCACACACGGTAGCCGTATTTGACACCGTATATTCCGAAATATATGAGGCGATGCTTAACTCGGGGGAGATCGTCACCGACCGTGAAAAGCTGCGGGAGATATACTTCTCCGACGAATTCATCCGTATAAAGGAGCTTATGTTTTCGGTTCAGAAGCATTCCGCCGAAGAATGCCGCGCACTTGCCGACGAGGCGGAGGAAGCTCTTCGCGCGGGTGCGGACTTTGATTCGTATGTAAACAAAAACGGGGAATCGCTGTTCATGTTCAAGAACAGCGACGGCTACTATATAACCCGCGGAATATGGGATATCGCGCTTGAGGATGCGGCGTTCTCACTCGGGATCGGCGAAATAAGCGGCGTGATCGAGGGCGGCGACGGCTGCCGCATACTCATGAGAGCGGAAAAGGAAAGCTCATATATCGACGAAAACGAATCCACTCTGTTCGACACCTACCGCGAGGGTGTATTCCGCCGCAAAATAGAGGATGCCGTCGCCGGGATAACTCTCGAGAAAGAGCCGCTCTGCTCCGAATACACCGTATACACCATGAAATAAATCCGTCCGTGTGACGGGGAAGGATTGTCCGAAAGATGAATTATCATAACAGTTACACCGGCAGTGTAAAGAAAAAGATTCTTCTGCGCGTTCTCGTTGTTCTTGTGAGCCTCATCGTAATATCGGCCCTTACTCTTGCATACGGAAATTATCTGAAGTCGAAGGCCGAGGGCACTGCCGGAAGCGACTATTCCGGAGCGGGACGGACGCACAGCTCCGACGTCGACGGGCAGGAAAGCGAGATAACCACATCATTTTCCAAAAGCGCGAAGGTAAAGAGCGCATGCATAGTGCCGGACTCGTTTGCGGATGAGGCGGCACAGAGCGAAGCCGTATCGGCTTATTCCGAAGGCAAATACACGGGAATTACGGTGGTTCTGACCGGGCGCGACGGGTATCTGACATATGCGTCGGACGCGGTTTCATCGTTCACCAAGCAGAAAAGCCCCGCATCAAAGAAGCTTGATTTTATCACCTCGGCAGTCTCAAAGGCGCACGCGCTCTCCATGCGCGCAAGCGCCGTGATCTTCACATCGGAGGACTTTTCGGAAAACGAAATTTCCGCCGCGATAGACGCGCTGGTCTGTGCAGACGCGGCGGCGGCGGGCTTCGACGAGATCATAGCGGTCCTCCCCGTAAAAGCGGATCGGATAGACTCGAACACCTCAAAGGCTGTTTTAAAATATCTCGGCACACTCGCCGAAAAGAAAGGCTCTTCCCTGCTCGGAATATCGTTCGGACGGGAAATTTACGAAACGCCGTCGCTCTCGCCTCAGCTTGAGCTGTTCTCAAGCTACGCCGACTTTCTTTCGATCGACATGAGCGAAAAATACGGCAGCGCCGACGAGGCCGGGCAGGTGATATCCGACGTTCTCGATAAGATATCCGGATCGTTCGGCGTATACGGACTGCGGGTACTTCTCGACGGATCGGATGCCGACGCTTCCGCAAAGCAGACCGACGCGCTCACCGCGGCGGGATTTCCGAATTACGCATTCGTAAATGCGCTGCCGTCCGGAGACAATTCAGGCGACGGAACGGATACCACGGACGAGCCGGGTGATCCCGCACAAAACGGCGGACAGCATCAAAGCCCGAGTGCGCCCTCCGGAGGAGATACGACAGAAGGCACAACGACTCCGCCGCCTGCCGCTCCGGGAACTACCACGAATACGCCCGAGCCCGAGCCTACACCGGAGCCCGAGCCTACACCGGAGCCGGAGCCTATACCGGAGCCGGAACCGACTCCCGAGCCCGAGCCCACACCGGAGCCCGAGCCTTCGGAACCGCAGAATCCAGACGGAGGAGACGGCGGAAATTCCGACAGCTGAACATCGGCTGTACGGCGTGAGGAGAAGCGATTGCGGATATTCCCGTTCCGCCTCACGGCAGTGCCGATACCGAAGCGCAAAGTCGAAAAGAGACCGCCGCGGCGGTCTCTTTTGCGTCACCCGAACCACTCCGATTCTTTCGAAAGGATGCGACGGTCATATGTTAAAAGGAGATATATCGGGATTATACGGCGACGATGAAGTGATAATCGCCGACGGCAGGCTCAATGCCGAATATGTTTCCGATGCGGTATCGGAAGCCGTACCGGAAATGTGTACGGGATGTTCACTGTTTTCGTTTATGCCCGAAGCGGATGCGTTCTGCGCCGAAAGCTTCATCGGAAACAAAAGCATCCGTGAAAAAGCCCGAAAAATAACGCTGAGGCTTTGCGGCATGAAGCCGTACAGATACGCGGTGCTTGTGAGAAAAGACTTTTTCTCGGGCGATCTGTACAGCGTATTCCTTTTCAGGGATAAAAAATCGATGCTCGCGCGCATAAGATTTTCCGATTTTCCCTTGTCGGAGCGCGGCGGCAAAGCAGCGGCGAACGTCATCGGCACCAAAGAACTTGCCGACGGTCTTTCCGAAAAGATTTCTGAAGGCCGAGCCTCGGCAGAAGAAATCAACAAATCCCTTCGTTTGCTGAAAAGCAGAGCTCTGACCGACGAGCTGCTTCTTTCTCTTTCATGTGCGCCCGAAGGCGAATCCTTCCCGATAAACATAAGGGACGCCGTTGTTTACACATCGGATGCGTTCGCCTCGCGCAAAACGGGGATCACTCTTATCACCGATGTTTCCGAAAGCGATTCGGGCGAATTCTGTTCGTCCGACATCCGGTCCGAGCGATTGATATGCGCGCTGTTCTCACTGATCCGCGCCGCAGCCGATCTTTCCTCCGACTGCAAGGTGAATTTTTCTCTCCGCTCGCGGTCCGAAGCCGTAACCGTATCCTTCGGATGCCATGCGCCGTGTCTCTCGGTATTTCCGACGGGCAGCGCTTCCGTTACCGATCTCGCGCAGTTCGCGCCGTGCGCGTCCGCCGCGCTTCTGATCTGCGATTTCATAGTTTCGTCGTCGCCGAAATGCATGCTTGACATGAAATATTCCCACGAAAGCGAAACTCTTGCGTTCGAGCTTTCCTTCGGGCGCGCCTGCGACTTTCCCGAATTCAAGTCGAGAGACCCGTTTGCCGAAGCGGACAAAATTATGCGAATATGCGACGACGTTATCTTATTCCGAGAAGAAGCGCAAAGATGAGGATGAGGTCGCCTGTGTTCTTCTCCCCGGCAAGAAGCACCGTAAGAAGCACGAGCATCAGATCGTCCTGACATACCGAGCTCTGATGCAGGCAGTCTTTGTGTTCCGCGCATTTTCCGCCGCAGGACGAGGGCGCATCCGCATCTTTGCATACCGTGCATGCGCCTGCGCGCACCGTGTCTCCGGGATGAGGCGCTGCGCCGCCGTGTACGGGCGCGCCGACGCTGCCTTCGGTCCGTGTCCCGTCTGCATCGCGCACGGCGCGTTCCTCTTCACCGCTTCCCGATGTACTGCGATGCGGCGTTCTGTATCCGCCGCGCGTCCGCCGCACACCGGCATCATCGCGCATGTCGGAGCGCAGCTTCTGATCTTCGCGGTATCCCGACCTCGGGATACCGCCGACTGAAAGAGTATAGTCTCCGTCCCCGATCGCCGTAACGCGATCACGATTTCTCACAAAACGGCTTCCGTCATAGCCGGGCGGAGGTGTGTATCCGTTTCTCATATTCCCTGTGCCACCGTTTCGTCTTTTTTTGTACATGGGCTACCGCCTTGCCTCGCCGTGCTCGCCGAAAAGACCGATCGACTCCATGCCGATCATCAGGTCAAGCGCATGTCTGCGCTTATCGTTCAGATAAGGACGCAGTGCGGAAAGAAGCGCGCGGCGTTTCTTTTCCTCCCCGTCGGATTTTTCACCGCCGCCTTTGTCTCCCATCAGAGCCGCAAGCTTCGGGATCATACCGAGCATCTCGGGCGAAAGAAACGACATGATATCCGGAGACGATGAAGCGGCGTCGTTATGCTCTTCCCCACCGCCCGTCTCAACATGCTCGTCAATGACCTTTGCCGACGCTTCTATGCTTTCGCCGCTCGCCTCCTTTTCCGGCTTTGCGGAGGATGAGAGCGCCGCCATAATATCCGAAAGCGCACCGCTTTCGCTGAGCTTGCCGAGCATCTCTGTCAGCTTCTCACTGTTTATTCCGTTTTCCGTTTTTACCACCTCCCCGATAGATATCGACGATCTGTGCCGCGCGGTCGAGATCGTTTTCGGTAACGCTTCCCATCGCCTCACGGAGGCGCGCGATCTGCTCTTTATCGTTCGGCGGCGCGCCGAGACTTATCCCCGACGACGATGCTATCACATTCAGCACCTGCCACAGTTTATCGTCCGGAAGCGAAGAAAGCATATCAAGAGTTTTCTTGTCGATTTTCATTTCGGACACCTCACTTTCGTTCGTTTTCATTATACGCCCGGCGGTCGTAATGTGTTACGCGCCGTGAAAGGAGTCAACCTTGAAGATAATAGTATTTTCCGATTCGCACGGCTCGCCCCGTGCGCTCTCCCGAGCGATAGAGAAAAACATTGCCGGGCTCGATCTGTGCGTTTTTCTCGGCGACGGCACCGACGACGCCGTACTCGCGCTTGAAGCGTATCCGTCTCTGCCGCGGATCATCGTCTCCGGAAACCGCGAGGAAAACCTTTCGTCTTTTCTCACATTCCCGCCGTTCCCGTTCGAGGCGGAATTTGAAGAGCAGAGCGTAAAATTTCTCGCACTGCACGGACACCGCCCGGTGAATGTGAAAGGCTCTCTCGTTGCCGCGGCATCATATGCCGCTTCAAAGGGTGCCGACGTGCTTCTCTACGGGCACACCCACATAAAGGACGACCGCACCGTCGAAACTGCGTCGGGCAGCGTCCGCATGATAAATCCCGGCTCCGCGGGGCGCGGCAGTGAGCCTTCATACGCGCTTCTCACTCTGATGAACGGCGTGCTTCTCTGCGGATTCGGCGAAACCTGCGAGTAATTTTCCGATATTTTCGGAAATCGTGAAAAAAAGGTTTACAAACGCCGTCGGCGGTAGTATAATGAAATAAAGGCTTTGACCGGGAAAATGCCGGAGGGATTTTCGGACAGAGAGGCTCGCGTATGCTGAAAGCGATGCTGCGAAATGATCCGGCTGTGCGCCCGTGAGCCGCGGCTGTGCCGACGCGTGCCTGCGTTACGGGTATAAAGCGACAAATCAAGAGTGGAACCGCGGACTGTCCGCCTCTTGCGCCGGAAACGGTGCGGAGGCGATTTTTATTTGCGGATTTTCCTTCAAAGGAGTCATTTATGAATATGAAAATAAATATAGAATACGTCCCGTCGGCAAAGCACGACGAAAAGCTTGAGGATGCGGTGCGAAGCAAAATGAAGAAGCTGCGCGATGCCGTCGGAAATGCGGAAAAGTCCGCCGGATGCGAAAAAGCGAAACGCACCGCGCCGAAGCTCACCGTAATTGCGGAAAACGGGCGCAAAAGCGTGTCATCTGCCGCAAAACGTATAAAATCGGTAACCGACGATATAAAATACGACATCGACGCGATCATGGAGAGAGACCCCGCTGCGCGTTCCCGCACAGAGGCTGCGCTTCTGTATTCGGGATTCCACGCGCTGATGCTTCACCGCCTCGCCCATGCCGCAAACGAAAAGGGCGCGCACTTCACCGCACGCCTGATAAGTCAGGCGGCGCGTTCCCTTACGGGGATTGAGATCCATCCGGGCGCCACGATAGGCAGGGGGCTTTTCATCGACCACGGCTCTGGAGTCGTGATCGGCGAGACCGCGATAATCGGCGACAACTGCACGATATACCAGGGAGTGACTCTCGGCGGTACAGGGAAGGAAACCGGAAAACGCCATCCGACGCTCGGAAATAACGTAATGGTCGGCGCGGGTGCGAAGCTTCTCGGCAATTTCACGGTCGGCGACAATTCCAAAATCGCCGCGGGAGCCGTGGTTCTCGGCGATGTCCCCGCAAACTCGACCGCGGTGGGCATTCCCGCAAGAGTAGTGCGCCGCCACGGTGAACGCATCACCGAAGCCGATCTCGATCAGACCCACATTCCCGATCCCGTATCGCAGGATCTCTGCAAGCTCCACGCCGAGCTTGACGAAATAAGGGCTTCCCTTGAAAAGCTCAGATCGGGCATTGAAAAAGAAGCCAAAGAAAAGTGCTCCGTATGCGGTGAGGGTGTGCAATCCTCAGAAGCACCGGACAGCGACGAATGAAGCGCAGTCCTCTGCGGCGAAAGGAAAGCACGGGAAATTCCCCCGGACCTTCTCCCGCCGTCGCCGCATTTGCCGAAGCGTTTGTGATATTCGCGCTTTTCCTCGCGGTAAAGACCGCCGTACCCCTTGCAGCCGCGTTTTTCGGCTGCCTCGGCGGAGAAGCTTCGTTCGCCGACGGCTTTCGCTCGGCGAAAGCCTCGTGGATCGTTTCGCCCGTTTCCGCCGTCATCCTTGTTCTGATTATCTCGGCATTCAGGCGATGCCGCACCGGATCACGGGTTCTTCCCTATGGCATGACATCCGGCAATGCTTCGCTGCCGGCGTATTTCGGCGCCGTTCTCTTCGGCTGCGCGCTTCAGCTCTCGGTTTCGGCTGTGACGGTGCTCGCGGTCGGAGAAAGCGCAGCATCCGCCGGGATCACCCCGAGCACCGCGCTTCGCATAATTTCCGCAGCTGTGTTCTCCGCCCCGTGTGAGGAAGTGATCTTCCGTTCGGGCATATTCAAAAAGCTCCGTTCCGCCGCGCCGAAAAACGCCGCCGTCCTGATATCGTCGCTGTTTTTCGCGCTCTGTCATCCTTCCCTGCAGGCTGCGGTATATTCCTTCGCGGCGGGCGCGGTATTTGCGCTTATGCTCGAAAAATACGAATCGATATTTCCGCCGATCGCCGCCCATGCATCGTTCAACCTTTTCGCCCTCGCTCTTCCGCTTATACGCGAAAGGGGTACGGCGATCGCGGTGCTTTGCGTTTGTCTTCCCGCCGCGCTTCTTCTCGCGGCGATCCTCTGCGTGCCGTATCCGCGGGCACGCCAAAAGAAAAGCTGTCCGACGGCTGCGGACAGCGATAAAAACAAAAACGAAACGATTGGAGATAAATAATGAAAATTTACAACACCCTCTCACATTCGATTGAGGAGTTCGTACCGAACGAGCCCGGCAAGGTGAAGATGTACACCTGCGGTCCTACGGTGTATCACTTTGCCCACATAGGAAACCTTCGCAGCTACATAATGGAGGATGTGCTCGAAAAGTATCTCCGCTACTCGGGATACGACGTTCTGCGCTGCATGAACATTACCGACGTGGGACATCTGTCAAGCGACGCCGACACAGGTGAAGACAAGATGCTCAAGGGGGCGCGGCGCGAGCACAAAACCGTCATGGAGATTGCGAAATTCTACACCGACGCATTCTTCGACGATTGCCGAAAACTCAACATAAAAATCCCCGATATCGTAGAGCCGGCGACGAACTGCATCGACGATTTCATAAAGATGGTCTCCGGACTTCTCGACCGCGGATACGCCTACGCCGCAGGCGGAAACGTATACTTTGACACCTCGAAGCTCAAGGAATACTATGTGTTCAACAAGCACAACGAAGAGGATCTCGCGGTCGGCGTGCGTGAGGGTGTTGAAGCCGACGAAAACAAGAGAAACAAAGCCGATTTCGTCCTCTGGTTCACGAAATCGAAATTCGATTCGCAGGAGCTCAAGTGGGACAGCCCGTGGGGCGTGGGCTATCCGGGATGGCACATTGAATGCTCGGCGATCAGCCTGAAGCATCTCGGCGAATATCTCGACATCCACTGCGGCGGCATTGACAATGCATTCCCTCACCACACAAACGAGATCGCGCAGAGCGAGTCTTACCTCGGCCACAAGTGGTGCAACTATTGGTTCCACGTTCTTCATCTCAACACGAACTCCGGCAAGATGAGCAAATCAAGCGGAGAATTTCTCACCGTTTCGCTTCTTGAGGAAAAGGGCTACGATCCGCTTGTTTACCGCCTCTTCTGCCTCGGATCGCATTACCGCAAGTCGCTCGTATTCTCATACGACGCGCTCGACAATGCCGCGCAGGCATACACAAAGCTTGTTGCGCGCATTGCCGCGCTCGACGGCTCCGACGGTGCAATTGATGAAGAAGAACTTAGGCGTCTCAAGGCATCTTTCCGCGATGCGCTCGACAACGATCTCAACACCTCGCTTGCGATAACGGCGCTTTACGATGTGCTCAAATCCCCCGCAAACGATGCGACCAAGCTTGCCGCCGTCGCGGATTTCGACAGCGTGCTCTCGCTCGGGCTTATCGAAGCGGCTGACAAAAAGAGAAACGAAAGCGCCGGCGACGACGCAGGAGATGACGCCGAGCTTGCATCGAAGATCGAAGAAATGATCGCCGAGCGCGCCGATGCAAAAAAGGCAAAGGATTTTGCCCGCGCGGACGCAATACGCGACGAGCTCGGCAAAATGGGTATAACTCTCGTCGACACAAAGGAAGGCACGACCTGGAAGCGAAGCTGAATCACCGAGAATCCACAAAAAAACCGCCTCTGTTCTCACAGCGGCGGTTTTTCAATTTAAGCTCATCAGAGTGTGTGAAGCTCCTCTTCGGACACAAGTCTCACTCCGTTTGACGTGAAGAGCTCTTCCGTCTTTGCGTTGTCGTTTACGCGGAACACCACGAAAGCATGCTGACCGCTGACTGCGATGAAAGCGTACATATACTCGATATTCACCTGATGACGCGCAAGAAGATGGATGATGTTTCCGAGCGCGCCCGGCTTATCCGGCATTTCCACGCAGATCACATCGGTGACGGACACGACGCAGCCGCCGTTTGCAAGCGCGCCTTTCGCCTTCTCCGCATCACTGACGATAAGACGGAGAATTCCGAAATCCTGCGTATCCGCAACATTCATGGCGCGTATGTCGATTCCCTCTCCCACAAGCACATCGATTATTTCGGCGACTGCTCCGGGCTTGTTTTCCGCGAAAACCGAAAGCTGTTTTACTGACATGACACAAATCCTTTCTTTATCGAATTATAAACTGCGCCGCGGACCGCGGCGATTGACGGCAAAACGGTTATTTTTTGCGATTGTCTATAACGCGTACTGCCTTGCCTTCGCTTCGCTTGATCGACTTCGGCGATACAAGGCGCACCTTCGCGGCTACACCGAGAAGGGATTTGATATTTTCGGAAAGCGCTCTCTCCTTTGTCGAAAGCTCGGTAAGCACGTCGGAGAACGCTTCCTCCGTCATTTCCACAAGAACCTCGATCGTGTCGAGATTGTTAACGCGGTCAACAACAATCTGATAGTTCGGCGAATATCCCATATTGAGAAGAACGGTCTCGATCTGCGACGGGAAAACATTTACACCGCGGATTATGAGCATATCGTCGGTGCGTCCCATCGGTTTTGACATACGGACGAATGTGCGTCCGCACGAGCATTTTTCATGAGTGATAACGCCGATATCGCGCGTGCGGTAACGGAGAAGCGGAAACGCCTTTTTCGTTATGCACGAGAACACGATCTCGCCCTGCTCGCCGTCGGGCATATGCTCGCCCGTCTCGGGATTGATTATCTCGATGATGAAGTGATCCTCGTTGACGTGCATACCGTGCTGCTCTGAGCATTCATATGCGACACCCGGACCCATGGTCTCGGTAAGTCCGTAGAT
>CDZG01055773.1_pt1 | contig 30115 bp, 40 predicted proteins | sample 557741 | NCBI WGS metagenome assembly CDZG01 (sample SAMEA3182086, study PRJEB8094) | gut metagenome | biome: human; feature: gut; material: Stool; isolation source: human stools | place: Canada | collected 2013-01-21
TTCATTTTGACATTCATGAGGGATCGACCTTTACGCTGAAGGATCAGTTGGAGAACCGGGTCGTAGACATTACAACGCTGCGTACCCCGATCATGTTAAAAGGATGTGAGACGAGGTCGCTTGCACAGGAAAAACTACTGGTGATGGCGCTTCCAACCCATGAGATCATGCAGCAGGATCTTCAGAAGCTCACTATTAAAGCTCTTTCTCAATATAAGATTATTCTTTCACACCGGTATCGTCAGTATATTCTTTCTGCATTCGAAGAAAAAGGAATTTTCTGCGATATTTACTGTGAATGTCAGGATGCCAGAACGGCGTTGACTTTGGCGGAAAATGGGCTTGGAGTGGCAGTTTTACCGGCATCCATGCAAAAACTGACAAGCAGGGTTATCTGCCGTGAAATCATTGATGTCGATCTGACCACAGAGATTCTTCTTGCCTGGAGAAAAGAAAGACTTCCTGCAGAAGTACAGGAATTTCTTGCAATATGGTGAGGACTATTCAACTGCAGGTTTAGATTCATTCAGAAGGTATGAATGGAATTTATTTTTTAAAGCTATTGTAACTATTAATTCAAAAATGTGAAAGTTAACTATGGAGGACAATACAATGACCAAAGAAGAAAAAGTAGCACGTTTTCAAAAAATGAATCAGGACATCCGGAAGGGACAGATTCTCTGTGCTGGTTCTTCCCTAATGGAAATGTTTCCGGTCGAGAAATTCGTAAAAGAAGAGTATCCGGGTACCATCATCTATAATCGTGGAATTGGCGGTTATATTACAGACGAACTGTTAGAGCATCTGGATGTCTGTGTACTCGACCTGCAACCGTCCCGCCTTTTTATCAATATCGGTACGAACGACCTAAGCAATCCGGACGTTACGATTGAAGGGCTGATGAAGAAGTATGATGAAATTTTATGCCGGATCGAAGAAGCCATTCCCAATATTGAAATTTATCTGATGGCATATTTCCCGATCAATTATGAGGCGGCAACCGAAGAAATGAAGCCCTGCCTTCTCATCCGTACCAACGAGCGGATCAATGAAGCGAATAAGGCAGTCACAGAGCTAGCCAGGAAGCATCAGGCCAGGTATATTGACATCAATGCTCCGTTAAAGGATGCAGACGGAAATCTCCGTGCAGATTATACGATTGAAGGTATGCATATCAAGGAGGAAGGATATCGTTCCATTTTCCCGATGTTTATGAAGTATGCACTCGAGCCGAAGTGGAAATAAATCGCTGATAAATATAAGAAAAATGAAATTGGAAGGGTATCTGGTTAAATGATCAGATGCCCTTTTTATTTCTGGCTGAAGAAGCTTTTTTAATGACTTAATAAGTTTTATCTAACGAATTTTGTTTGTTTATGATAGAATGAGATTGAAATCATTTAAAGAGGAAACTAAAAGGAGTCTATGATGAAAAACTTACAGTATCTATGGATAGCAGCCCTATGTCTTACGTTGATTGGCTGTAGCAGGGAAACAGTGAATTCAGATGTTAATTCAACAGCAGAAACAGCAAAGGATACATCATACATAGTGGATGAGACAAAGAAAGGAAATGATCTGACAGCAGAATCAGATGCAGAGAACCCTGCGTCGGAAGAGGAAGAAGCTTCTGGGAATGAAAAAGCACTTCCCAATGAAGTAGATGAAGCAGATGAAGAAGATGTGAAAGAGAATACATCCGAAGAAGAGATTGCGGTCGAACCCAAATATATTACAATTGATTTGTCCGGAATAAAGGAAACACACATAGACGGAGAGGCCGTTGAGCCGTTAAAGCTGCAGATCATATCGGAGGAGTACAATAACATCGACTGGGCGAATGACTGGTATGAGAGAGAAAATTTGTCACTGCCCATGATTGGGAATGAGTGGAACCATTTTTATGATGATACTTATGAATATCTTTGGGCAGACGATGAGCTTTACATTTTCGACAGGCAGATCCCAAATTCTGATACACATTGCTTATATGTCTTACAGTATCCGACAGACAAATGGTATATCAATGGAAACAATGCCTGGCTGAAGGACGGAATCTTTTATGGGGCTAGTGTGACAAACGGATATGCCGGGCCGGATAGCTGCTTTATGTTTGCCTATGATCTGGAGCAGGACAAGCTGCTGTGGAGAAGTGCAGACCAGTCCTATAATTCCATGAATTTTGTGGTAAAAGGCGATGTGATCCTGTGTGGCTATGGTTTTACTTCTGAGGAAGATTATCTATATCAGATCAATCGCAATACAGGTGAAATTCTGGACCGGCTGGAGTTGAAAAAGATGCCGGATCTGCTTGTAGAACAGGATGGAAAGCTTTATGTTCACACGTATAGTTATGATTATGTAATAGACTTCTGAAGAAAATATCTTTTATGATTATGTGTTTATAAAAAGTTGAATGAGTCAACTAATAATGATATAATGGACCGAGTCAACAATGTATGATGAGACGAGGTATCTATATGAAAAAGGTGATAAATCCACGATTGATGTTAATTGTTTCAATGACCATATTTGGTACATTGGGAATCTTTGTGAGAAATATTCCGGTATCGTCTGGAGAATTGGCTTTATATCGGGCTATACTTGCGGCTCTGTTAATAGCAGTATATTTGATAATAACAAAGCAGAGAATTTCATTTACCAAGATCAAAAAGGAAGTTCCGTTGTTGTTATTATCCGGAATTGCCATGGGAGTAAACTGGATTCTTTTATTCGAAGCATATAAATATACAACCGTGTCACTTGCAACATTAAGCTATTATTTTGCCCCGGTGATTGTTACCGTGGTATGTCCTGTATTATTCCATGAAAGACTGACCGGAAAACAAATTCTTTGTTTTATCATGTCAACGATAGGGCTTGTCATGATTACCGGTATCGGGGATATAGGAAGTGGAAGTGATTTTATAGGAATTTTATTCGGACTTGGTGCAGCGGTATTTTATGCTACGGTAATTTTATTAAATAAATTTATCAAAAATGTAGAGGGAATTCCAAGAACATTTTTACAGTTTCTTTCTGCCATTGTGATATTGATCCCTTATGTTATGCTATCGGGAGGAATGTCTCTGGGAGGAATGAATGCAGTTGGATGGATCAATCTGTTGATCGTTGGACTTGTACACACCGGAGTGACATACTGTATGTATTTTTCATCATTGAAAGAACTTCCCGGACAGAAAGCTGCTATTCTAAGTTATATTGATCCACTAGTTGCTGTTTTAATCTCTGTAACAATACTGGGAGAGAAAATGACAATTTGGCAGATTGCAGGTGGAGTTTTAATTCTTGGCTTTACACTTTGGAATGAGGTATCTCCAAACACGAAGATAATGGGAGGCAGGAATGTTTTCAGCGGATCAGATTGCTGATATTCAGGGATTTAATAAGGTATATCAAAATTTAATGAAGCAGATGGATTCTGCAATTTTAGAAGCAGGATATACTTTGACAGAAAAGGAAGTTTTATTTGAAATAAGCAAAACGGAACGTTGTACGGCGAATATTCTGATACAGCAGTTACATATTGATCGTAGTTATATGAGCCGTATGATTGCAAAATTTGAGAAACAGAAACTCATAGAAAAGACGCATTCCAAGACAGACAGTCGCATTCGATATATCAGACTGACCGAGTCGGGACATAGGGAAATTAATCAGCTGAATGATATTCAGAACCAACAGTTAGGGTCCATTTTCAATAAGCTTAGTGAAAAGGATCAGGTGGAAATATGGCATGCAATTATTATGATTCGTAACAAATTAAGCGATGCCAATGATGTGATCAGGATCCGGTCTTTTATGCAGAGTGATATTGAATATGTAATCTCACGACACAAGACATTGTATTATGCAGAACGGCATTTGAGCGGAACATTTTCTGCATATGTAGATAAGATTGTATATAGTTTTGTGCATCAGTTTAATCCCCAGACAGACTGCCTGAATATCCTGGAATGCAATGGTGCACCTGCAGGGAGTATTGCCATTGCAAAAGCAGATGACGAAACTGCACAGCTTCGTTTTTTTATGCTGGAACCGGAAATGCGGCAGCGTGGGTTTGGAAACCGGCTTATGGATATGGCATTACAGTTTTGCCGTGACAAGGGATATAAAAAAGCGTTTCTCTTAACGATCACAGCACAGGTTATTGCAAGACATGTGTATGAAACTCATGGATTTTATAAAGTCTGTTCAGAGGATAAATCGGAATGGGGAGACGGAGTAATTGAAGAACGTTGGGAGCTGGAAATAGTGGAGTAGTAAAAAATATGAAAACGATTATTACAATACAGCATACACAAGCGGTTCATCATACAAATGGAATGGTTGGCTCATGGACAGATTGGAAACTGACAGAAGAAGGAATCAATCAGGCGAAAAATATAGGAGAAAAGTTAAAGAGAGAATTGGCAGAAAAAGAATTTGTGATCTATTCTTCAGATTTGTTACGTGCAAAACAAACAGCAGAGAATGTTGGAAGCTGTTTGGGGATAACTCCTGTGTTAAGAAGTGAATTAAGAGAAAGAAATCTTGGAAAATGTTGTGGAAAGTCTGTTCAATGGCTGCGCGAAAATATGGACCAACCGGAAAGAACAATTGATGACCGGTTGTTTTCTGATGCTGAAAGCCGAAGAGAAGAATGGAACAGACTAAAACCGTTTTTTGATGAAATCATGTCTAATGATGAAGAAAATATTATTGTTGTATCGCACGGCGATTTATTAAGTGTGTTTAATATTATGTTTTTAGAACTGGATGTTGAAACGTTAAATACCTGTGAAATATCCGGATTATCAGGAGGTGTTTCGCTTTTGGTTGAAAATAACGATGGAAAGAGGTTTATTAAGAGAATCAGTGATATGTCATATATCTCATATATTTAAATAAAATCTATAAACCAAATTATTCTTTTTTAAGACTGACCTCATCCCAACAGGATTGAATATAATCGTCTTTGCTATCATTGGTAAAGTTAAAAACACTGGTATTGTGTGTGACTTTTACTTTAGGGGATTTACGTGCAGCTCTTGATGGAGATATTTTTCTGTTCTTTTGAAAAGGAACGATAAGTGAATTAAAACTATTCGCAAAACACAAGTTTAACGAATAGTTACCTAACTTGTTTATAAAGTATCACATCTACCTATATTTGTCAACATCGAATTTCCCCCGCGCCCCAAAGGGGTGAAGGAAACTTTATTTTAGTCACCCCTTACCCCTCAAGGGGTTATTTTGTGTTTCAAAATAGCTACATCCATAATCAGGATCCGGAATATCCATCAAGATTGTAGAAATATCTTGACAACTTCCGTCTAAATTCAATTCACACCTTAATTCCGGACACCTTACCACGGACACTGTTCCTGAAGCGCTTTCAGTTCTTTTTCTTCCTTTGTCATCCGCATATCTTTCCATATTTCATCCATCCTTTGATTGACAAGATCATAGTCCTTTTCATAACATGGCAGCTTACCATAGCGTTTCAGGTATTCACGTTCAAACGGCTCTAACTTCAATGACTTTTTCCATTGTTTATACATTGTCCTTTACCTCATAAATTCTAACTTTCTGATCCAACATGGGAATATCCAATGTCTTTACATAGTCTATATTTTCGGTAAGGCTTTCAATCATATCATTGATTTCAGATTTTTTCAGTACGTATTCCTCAATCACTGCCTTATCTAAATTTCTTGATGTCCAGTAACGTTTCTTTCCGGTAGTACTTGCACATAATTCCTTAGTAATGTACTTCGTTATGTATGCACTTACTTTCTGATTATCCTTGACTTTCGTTGCAGTGGTAAATCCCAGGTTGTAGTTGCCAATGTTATAGATCGGATCACCCGATGCAGTTACTTTCCCGGAATCAACAAATTCCATATCACCACAATTCGCAAGCATACCATGAAAATGATACCTGCCGGACTTGTGAAGCTCCGGAACGACAATGTATCTAAGATCAGGCGCATATCTTTCTTTCAAATGGTTAAGCCATTTTGAAAGTTTCTTGCTTACTTCTTCATAATTGAAACTATCCACCTTTTTCGGATCAAACGTTAACGTGATAAAATATTCCCACATATTACTCCTTGTTATTTCATAAATCTTTTGTATTGTCCTGTTTTGACTATTCTTGTTACTTCGTTCTTCATCTTTTACCCCCTGTGTCTTCGTTGTTTTCTTTTCTTCTTGCTTCTTAATCGGTGTAACCCAGTCCTCTGGGTGCTTTACAATCATATTTTTATAAACCCGTATCTGTTGTCCGTCCAAATAGTTATAGGTGCGGACGTTGTAAGCAAGCATTTAATAGCACCCCCTTTTCAACCCATTACAAGAAATGGGTGTTAAGTGTTGCTATAGTCAAGTATAGGGCGTTCGCCACCTGACGCTTCGGCGGGTCCCCTCAATCCCCATCCTTGCCATCAGGTGTCGAACATCTTATACGTGTCATATAGCTTAAAGTATTTCTTGTGCCCAACGAAAAATTCTGCTCCAATGCGTTCCTTCATCGGGTACCACATCCTCACACATACGAACAGGGATCCACCTGCAAGGATTCCTAATATTTTTCCTATGATTCCATAGTTGTTTATCTTCCGGTGGATGTATTCGTATTCGATCAGGCTCCGTATCTGTCGGTCTATCATCCGGTCGAACTGGGAAACAAGGATAATATCATAGCCTAGTTTCCTGTGTTGTGTGAAAAAGGACAGCCATGCGCTCCGGCCTTGTATCTGCCATTCCCTTGAATTGAATAAGATCTGACATTCATCAATCACAAGCAGAAACTTACCTTCCGGCATCGGCTTAGTTCCGTAATAATGTTTCCGGTATCGTTGGCTGAACTGGATCAGCCGATCCGGAGTAAGCCGGTTGTTATCAATACTGATATATTTTCCTTTGTGTTTCTTTCCTTTGATATTTCCGGTATTCAGATCAAAGTTACCGATCACAACACCTTTATAGTTTTTTACCCGGTAATATAAGACCTCTGCAAGATGCAGGGATTTCCCTGCTCCCGGAGTTCCACTATATAACGTTATCATTACTTACCCCCTCTCCTGCTACTCGATGGCTTTTACCCAGCGCAGTATAATGGAGTACATATAAAACAGTGTGATAGATGCAAGCCATACCGCACCAATCTTGATAAATGTACCGATCGGAATAAACCAGTTCAGATAGCCAAGAAAAGGCATATCTTCCAGTGAGCTGATTATTTCATCAAATGGTGACAAAGGTAACAGTTTCAGAACAAAGTCTAAAAGCGCATCTATAATTGATTTCATTATTTCCATACAACAATCACCCCTTTATAATTCCTCTTGTTATTAAGATCAGACCGACCACAAACAACAGGGTTTCCCCTGTCCGAAAGATCTTCGCCAGTGATTCAAATTGTGATAGATCAAGCGTCACTTCCCATTCCACTGGAAATTGTGGCGGTTCCAGTTTCAAAGTCCACTTCGGTGCCACTGGATCTGCATCCAAGGCTTGTACTAAGTGAATCAGGTCAAACGGTATGCAGAATGGAAAGAACTTTGAAAGGTCTACTACTGGCTGTGCACTGTCTATTTCTCCCGGCTTTGTTGTAGGCAATGGTTCTGTAGTTGGCTTTACTGTAGGTTCAACAGTTGGCTTAGGCTTCGCAGGATCATCTACATCCACATAAGGGAAATCTATTGCCGGAATAACAACATCCGGAACATCTATAACTTTATCCCATACATCTGTCCACGGTATGTCTGGGTTAGTATCTATAATTCCATCTTTAATACCAGGAATATCATTCGCCCAATCATGCAGACCTGCGACATCGAACCAAGGTAAATCAGATGCATTAGATAAACCTAGCGCATCAGGGTCACAGAACCACCAAGGCAAATCAGGATTTTTTAGTCTTTCCCAAAGTTCTTCCCAGTTTCCAACAGTAGGAATATCATCACCAGTAACAGCTATAGAATCGAGTGTTTTTGCATAGTTTAAAGCATTAGCAAAATCTCCCTTTTTAATTGCTTCTATTGCTTCGTTTTCATTAGCAAAAAAAGGAACATTAGCATTAAAAATAAATTCGTATGTGCTAGGAACACCCGAAAATATACCATCACCAATGCCATTTCTTTCTCCTATACCACTATCATACGAAAGTATACCTTTTTTATCATACTGCCTTTGACGATTCCAACCGTTAGAAATATATGTGTAAGTGTTATCAGAAGATAAGGGGTCTACACCGTTATAGGGAATAGCTTTAATTTGAACACCAAAACTACTTCCAATATATTGAGTATGTGCATAAAAAACATAAGGATATTTTGATGTAAAATCACCGACATTTGCCTCATATATTAGTTTATTTCCGGCTGAAAAAATCCATTCTGTCTTGAAATAAGCAGGATTACTATATTGGTACAAACCATTGCTAATAGTGTAATCTGTAAAAACTGATTGATTAAGATAATCAGCTAGACCAGGTATATATGTCGGACTATCTACGGTATGTGCACCAGTAAAAAGATCGGTATAAAAGTCTGTAACATATTGTAAATATTCCTTTGCCGGTCTTACATATACGTTGTTAAATTTATCTTTGTAATCATCAAAGGCTTCCGAAGCAGTCGAACCCATACCTTTCAATATTTCTTCGTATTCGTCCCAAGTTCGAACAGAACGTTCACCATTAGAATAGACCTCAAAAAGATTTTGTCCTGCATAAAGATTGTTACCATTTTTTGAAAATTCTTTATAAGCATCTAAAATTTCATCCCTATATTGATAGGCAACATCTGCACCAAGCACTGCTATAGCAATACCCATTATAATCTCTTCAAGTGCTAAACTACCCATTGTGATAGTAAACGGATCAGCTGCATGAGCCTTTGAGATATTATCATAAAAACAAAATTTACCACCTACAGACAATGACAAAGTAATAACACACATTATCATAGCTGTAGTTTGAATAAAGATATTTTTGGTTTTCATATATCCGCCTTTCTTTTTTTTATAAAATCCCCTATAATATTACAAAAAGGGGGGAATACATACATGGAACAGGAATTTATACAAGGTACCTTAGAATACCTAACCAACCCAATTGTTTTAATCATTATAGGTATTGGTATTATTTATCAAATCGTTAACGCTATTCGTAACTGGTGGCATCGTAAAAACTTTCTTAAGGACTGGATGAAAGCACACAATATAGGAAAAAAATATTGGTGGTAATAAGGGGGGATAAATCTATATGGAAATCACAATACCGGAAATCACTTTTACAATTCCCAATATTGAACCAACTACCGCAATTATTATCATCTTTGTTTTGCTTATCTTCCTGGTATACTGGCATTATACACTTTACCCATTACTCAAAAAGAAACGAGATCATAAAAGGATCCGATCAGCAATCAAAAGCAAAACTTTCAAGCGTAAGAAATCGGATTTTAAGCCGTATATCTCCAATCCGCAAAGCCGTTATACAGATTATGCACAAGCCTGTTGGGACGAGTTAAACAAAAAAGGACACTGATCTTTCTAGTGTCCTTTTTCTTTTCTTCGCTTTCCTGTGCTTTACGCTTTCCCGGTAAACTTCTTGAAAAGCTTGATTCCAAATGTGATTACCATAATCGCACCAACAATGCCTAATGAAATCGGAAGAACCTTAGTAATCATTCCGGACATATCACTACCAACCTGGGTAAGTCCGGATACCAAAGCATCACTTGCGGAACTTGCAACAGTACCTGCACCATCTAAAAATGCCATCTGCTTATCCCCCTTTCTTAAGATTTAAATATTTTTAATATCCCATGCACTGCAACCCCGATCAGGATAGGAATGAATCCTAATCCCAATCCAACTACAATACCCAGGCTTAAAATATTTACTACGTCAACTGTTTCCATTCTTCATATACCTCGATAGGATCAGGGCGAATACGGCACCGATCACAATTCCTAGAAACAACAACACTGCTACTAATGCATAGTTCATACTTTCCATATTTTCTTTATGCTGTTCTGCCGTCTGCTCCTGGCTCTCTGTCATGCGCTGGTCAAGGCCGGAGACAAGGCTGTTACCTGATACGGTATTCAGATTCAGTTCTTTCACCGATTCTGCTATCGTTACTACTGCTTCATATGCTTCAATTGGTGTGTTCTCAATCTGATAATTCTGATTATTTATCAGATTGTTTAAGGCAGTAAGTACAAGGTTATTCTGTTCGTTGATGGAAGTAACCAACTGTTCCAACAGGTTCTCCTCTTCTCCGAGTTCTTCCACACGTACGATCAGATCATCTAAGGTAATACCCAGTTCCTGAAGCCTTAGTTCCAATGCGTTTACCCGGTATTCAATGGTACTGTTATCGGTCTGCTCCAGTTCCTGCCATGCTTTTTCAATCTCAATCTGCTGATCCGTCTTTTCCGGTTCTTCCATCTCCTGATCCGTTGGTTGTTCCGGTGTGGTTTCTTCGGTGATGGTTTCCGGTGTCACTTCTGCTGCTTCAACCGTATTACATGTACTAATGACCAGTAGAGCATACGCAAGACTGAAAATATAAAGTAATATACGATTTTTGTTATGATTCTCATGCTTCATCCATTCATAAACCTTTCAATATCATCCTTGCTATATGTGTCAGGTTGCCTTACTCGATCTCATCAAGTGATATGATGATGGAATCACCTGTTTTATCAGTGATTTTGATGTGTGAAGCTCCGTCCATTTCCCATGCGACAAATCCACTGATAAAACGATCATCAACCCATTTCTGTATGCGGTTTTTTTGTATTTCTTTGTATTCAAATATTGTCCGGGCACCTTTGATTATCATATTTTTTTTACCCCCTTTTTGTACCATTCCGACACCCCAACCCCTTGCCCGTCTCCCAAGGGGCTATTATGGTATCGTTTCTCTGTTCTCTTTGATGTGCCTACAAATAATAGTTGACTTCATGTACCCGGCGCACCAGTGCAAAAGCCTTGCAGGGTCTGAACTACGCCCCATCATGGGCAAGGCTACACGGTGCGCCCCCTAAAGTAAACTATTATTTGCTTGACGGCATGGGTTCCTTTTTGGCTGAACCTACGACATCAACGATCTTCATCTTTCGGCTTTCACTGTCAATCTCAATAATAAGGGGATTCTCCTGCATCAGAGCGATGCTGTCCTTTGCAGTTTCAGATATGCCTATCGTTGCACAATCTCCGTTCTGCTCCACGATGGCGGTATAGAACTTAATCTTATTTTTCTTGTTATCTTCAAATTCCTTTTCGGTTACCTTATAAACGGTTGCTTTACAGTTCACTGTTAATTTCATGGTTTTTATTCTCTCTTTCTTTTTTAGGGGGTGGGGACTAATGCCCCACCGTTTACTTGTTTGCTTCTTCTTTTTTCATTAGTTCGTATACTCTTGTGTTGCCGATCTTTTCAATCCGGCTCTTTGTAATTGCAATCATTTGGATCAGCTGCGGTATATCATCACAGCTATAGATCTGGTCGATTGCCTGTATGATCATTTCATATTCGTAAATATCCAATGTACTTCCCTGAACATTTACCACCCCCTTATTTTTAGGTAACAAAAAAGCTCCTACCTAACTAATCAAGTTAGGTAAGAGCTAAATGCTTCCTGTTCACTCTTTATTTTTTCAACTATGCGTTAAACTTATATTTTTCAAAAAGTCTGAATTTTTATACGTAAGAACTTTTCGAAAAACAGAAATTTTAACGAATAGTTCTTAAGGTTTACGTAATATATTTATGTTAACCAGCAATCTCCTTAGAACTGTAATTTCTTCTTTGGAACAGTCTGGCTATTATTCTTTTCAGAGTGCTCACGGACTTCAGACCGGATATCTGATACAAATTCATCCTTATCTATAAAATCAATTGACTGATATGTATTGGTATTGGTATCGGCATTTGTATTTGTATTTGCGGATGACAGACGATCTGATACAGTTTCATTTATATTCGACTTTTTAATTTTATACTTCTCATGGAATTCTTGTACATGATCCATGGATTGTCTGCGTTTTTTCTTAGAATGAATATAGGTGTATCCATATACAATGATTATAAACACGACAATAACTGTTATCAGTAATTTCATAGAAACCTCTAAAATAATAAGCAAAATAAATAATAATAAATCACAAAATAATTCAATTAATCAGCACATTTGCTCGGAATCAAAAATAATCGTAAAAGGTCCATCATTTAATAAAGAAACCTTCATATATGCACCGAAAATACCATGCTGAACGTTTGGAAATTCTTTCTGACATTGTGCAATGATGTATTCATATAATTCATTCGCCAGATCGGGATTTCCTGCATTGGTGTAACTTGGGCGGTTTCCTTTACGGCAATCTGCATATAATGTAAATTGTGAAATGATTAACAAATTACCATGAATATCCTGAACACTTAAATTGGATTTGCCATTTTCATCCTCAAAAATTCTTAAATGTATGAGCTTATTGATCAGTTTATCAGCTATTTCTTTCGTATCGCTGTTGCAGATCGAAACCAGAACCATAAGTCCCTGATCAATTTTACCTACACTCTGTTCCTCTACTACTACTTCTGCCTGGCTTACTCTTTGAATTACAAATTTCATTTTTCGGAATCCTCTTCTTTTATAACTTCTGTATTTTCAAGTGATTCAGATCCCATAACAGGAGTTTCCGACAGGACTTCCTGTCTGGTTTCCTCATTGGGAGCATCTGCTGATTTATGAGGATCTGAGTTTTTATTCATTTGCTTAATTTTCTTTTTTGATCTCTTTGATGTATCAGGATCCAGCATAATAAATTCTTTATCTTTGATTTTGTCTACATTTAAATATTCCTGAGTTTCAACAGGAAGACCTTTATTTTTTAATTTGTGACCAATGGTGCGTTTTACAAGTGCATAAATTACAGCCCATAAAGGAACGCCCACGATCATACCTGCTACTCCCCACAATCCACCAAAGATAGTAATGGAGAAAATAACCCAGAAGCCGGATAAACCTGTTGACTGGCCTAAAATCTTAGGACCGATGACATTACCGTCAAGCTGCTGAAGAACAAGAATGAAAATAATGAAATACAGGCATTTCAGCGGATTTACCAGTAAAATCAGTAATGCACTGGGAATTGCTCCAAGGTAAGGGCCGAAGAAAGGTATAATATTTGTTACACCTACGATCACGCTTACCAGAATGGCATATGGCATCTTTAAAATGGATAATCCAACGAAACATAAAATCCCGATAATTATGGAATCGACTATTTTTCCACTTAAGAATCCGATAAAGGTCTGGCTGGTAAAGCGAATATCTTTAATGAAAATATTGGCATGATCAGTATTTAATAAGGCATATGCAATCTTCTTTGCCTGTCCGGCAAACAATTCTTTATTAAACAGTACATAAACAGATATGATTGCACCAATAACCACATTCCACAACGTCTTTAAAAAGCTTAGTAGACTCAGGGAAATATGTTTCAGGATTTCCTGTGTCTGGGGAATAATGGTTTTGTTCAAAAAATTGGGAAATTCTCCGGAGTAATCATCTACAAACTGAATAAATAAATCATTCAATGTCGGATTATCCTGTAACAGTTTATTGGAGAACTGAGTAAGATTCCGGATATAATATGGAAACTGGTAGGAAATGGCAATAATACTGCGGCTTACTTCCGGGACAATGACACTGATAAATGCATAAAGCAGTAAACTGATCAGAAGCAGAGAAAGAATAACGGAAATTACACGCATACATTTCTTCTTTTTAATCGTCATTTCCGGATTTTTCTTTGTAAATAATGGTTTGAGCATTCTGCGCTCAATAAAATTTACAATTGGCGTTAACAGATATGCAATGATAATTCCGTAAATGACCGGACTTAATATAGAAATAAAAGTGTTGATCTTCGCCGAAAATGCTTCACTGCGGAATATCAGATAATAAAAACAGATAGAAGCTGCAATCACAAGAAATGCAATAATTCCGGTCATAATCATCTTTCTGTTAAACTTAATCTTCATATGTATTCTCTCTCCTGCCTAATAATATGCGTATCAATAATTGTAATTATTCAGTACCTTTATGATTATGATGCAAAAATCCATTTAAAAACGTCTCGGTCTGTACGGAATAGTTACTAATAATCAATAATATTAGTATAGCATTTTTACAATAAATATACTATGGTTTGCAGCTATTTTATGGTAAAATATATGTTACAGTTCTTATGCAGCTGAACATTTGCTGTCTGGCTGCGTAAGAACATGATATATCACAAATCCCATTTACAGTATTCTTAACAAGAATATAACGAATGATACAACATATAAAATAAAGGAACTGCTTATGACATTACAGCAAATTTTAAGTCCAATCCGTAAGGCTGTGGACGATTATCATATGATTGATGATGGGGATACAATTGCGGTTGGGATTTCCGGAGGGAAAGACAGTCTTACTTTATTAAACGGACTCCATGCACTGATGCGGTTTTATCCGCATCCATTTCAAATTCACGCAGTTACGGTAGACCTGGGCTTTGATAATCTGGATCTGAGCAAAATTAAAGAACTGTGTGAACACATGGACATTCCTTATACAGTTGTTTCCACGGAGATCGCGTCCATTGTTTTTGAGAAAAGGAAAGAGTCTAATCCCTGTTCTCTTTGTGCCAAAATGAGGAAAGGTGCATTAAATCAGGCAATTAAGGAGCTTGGCTGTAATAAAGTGGCATATGCCCATCATAAGGATGATGTTGTAGAAACGATGTTGATGTCCTTAATTTATGAGGGAAGATTTCATACCTTTTCACCGGTAACCTATCTGGACCGGATGAATCTGACGGTCATTCGTCCTTTGATTTATATGAATGAAGCAGATGTTATTGGCTATGTCAATAAGAACCGGATTCCGGTTGTTAAAAGTCCCTGTCCTGCTGATGGCTATACCCGTCGGGAATATATCAAGAACCTTTTACGCAGCCTTAATCGTGAAAATCCGGGAGTGAAGGACCGGATGTTTACTGCTATTTTAAATGGATTTGATAACTATCTCATAGATGAATGATTAAAAATGGTGCCTTATGGAAAAAAACAAGAATTATCATGACGAACAAAATAATATGAACACTTTGAAAATGAGAGAGGTTCTTACAAATCTCCCATCTTTTTGCAAGCAGTTTTTCCGGGGAATCCAGGATTATACTTCCTCCCGGACGCGTCTTGCTTATGCTTACGATTTAAGAGTATTCTTTGAGTTTATGCATGAGAATAATCCTTATTGTAATAAAGTAGGTATTACAGAACTTCCGTTGTCTGTTCTTGATCATATTTCAAGGGAAGATATCGAAGAATATATGGATTATCTGACTCTGTATATTAAGGATGGTAAAGAAATTACCAATGATGAACGAGGCAAAAAACGTAAATTATCTGCCTTAAAGAGTTTTTATAACTATTACTATACATCAGAGCAGATCAAAACCAACCCGGCGGCTTTGGTTCCACTTCCCAAGCTTCATGAAAAGGAAATCATACGTCTGGATGCGGATGAAGTTGCAACTTTGCTGGATCAGGTGGAAGATGGCGATAAGCTGACCAAACGGGAACTGGTATATCATAAGAAAACACGGATTCGTGATGTGGCATTACTGACCCTTCTTTTGGGAACAGGGATTCGTGTATCGGAATGTGTTGGCCTTGATTTGAATGATGTGGATTTTAAAAATAATGGAATTAAAATCCGCCGAAAAGGTGGATACGAAACGGTTGTTTATTTTGGAGATGAAGTACAAGATGCTTTACTGGATTATTTAGAACAGCGTCACCATGTTATTCCATGTGAGGGACATGAAGAAGCACTATTCCTATCTTTACAGAATCGTCGGATTACCGTCCGGGCAGTTGAAAATCTGGTAAAAAAATATGCTTCACGGGTAACCACCCTGAAACATATTACCCCTCATAAGCTGCGCAGTACATATGGTACGGCCCTCTATCAGGAAACCGGCGATATTTATCTTGTTGCCGATGTCCTTGGGCATAAGGATGTCAATACTACCCGGAAGCATTATGCAGCGCAGGAGGATGCCAGAAAGCGTCGTGCGGCTAATGCAGTACAATTAAGGGAACATTATAATCCTGGATTACATGAATAGGTTGATAATTCACATAAGATCTGTTCATATATTGTTCCTGAATCTGAATATGATAAGTTCATAATGATTGTTCTACCCTACAAATTCTGCACTGTAATAAGGAACAACCAGGTGTTGGCCGGCGGTAATGCTTTCACTGGATAATCCATTCATCTGAAGAACTTCATCAATATAGTTCTGGTAGCTGTCATAATGATCTTCATCTGCATATTCAGCAGCGTATATCCAGAGAGAGTCTCCTCTGCTTACGGTAATACTCTTATAATATTTATAATAAACTGCTTCATCACGATTCTGGGCTTTCGTCTTCACAGTAAAGAACATCATCGAACAGGTAATGACAAGTACGAAGGTCAGAACAAGTGTCAGAATATGCTTGCGGAGTTCTCTTCTTCTTTTCATGCGATTGACACGGATTCTTCTCTCGCTTCTTCTTTCGTCTAATGTGTTCATACCGGATTCCTCTTCTCTTCTTTGTTTGTTCAGTCCGAACATCTGTTACGAACAACCGTTCTGCATCTATATTTGAATTATACCGAACATATTTTCGTATGTCAATATTTTAAGAGAAAATAATCGAACATTTTTTCGGAATATACGTTTGCCTTAGATGGTAATCTGTGATATAGTAATAAATGAGGTAATTATTCTGAATAATTAGTAATTAAGTAACTACAGGTTTGTTTTATTAAGGAGGTTTTTGATGGGATACGGTAAGATCAGTGCCAAGCAACAAGAAATTTTAGATTATATTAAGGTAGAAATATTAAAGCGTGGTTATCCGCCTGCAGTACGTGAGATCTGTGAGGCTGTGAATCTCCGTTCCACTTCTTCAGTACATTCGCATTTAGAGACTCTTGAGAAGAATGGCTATATCCGCCGTGATCCTACGAAACCGCGTGCTATTGAGATTTGTGATGATAATTTTCAGATGGTTCGTACCGAGATGGTCAGTCTTCCGGTGGTCGGACAGGTTGCTGCCGGAACGCCAATTCTTGCAGAGGAGAATATTGACAGTTATTTTCCGGTTCCCGCAGAACTGGTTCCGCAGGGAGAATCTTTTGTTTTGAAGGTGAAGGGCGATTCCATGATTAACGTCGGAATTTTCAGTGGAGACCAGATCTTTGTGAATGCCTGCAATACCGCTCATAATGGAGATACGGTGGTTGCACTTATTGACGATTCAGCTACTGTGAAGACATTCTATAAGGAAGATGGACATATCCGTCTCCAGCCGGAGAATGATACAATGGATCCAATTATTGTGGATGACTGTCAGATCTTAGGTAAGGTATTTGGTGTTTTCCGTGTTATGAAATAAAATACATCGTATGGCAGGAAATAATATAAGGTACAGTAAGTACATAATCAAATAATCAGAATTATAATGAATGCTAAAATACATAATTCTATAAAATAAAAAGCACATCTTTATCCGTAAATTTATTTTGGGATAAAGATGTGCTTTTATAGATATCATATATCTTCCTATTATTCATTATATGGCTCTGAATAGTTACCATTATGTTAAGTTGAAAACCTGATTCCTGTTGTGATCATTAGCTGTCTAGTTGAATCTCACATTAATATAAGACATAATCTCCTGTACGCAGCGTTCGAAGCCGAGCTTGGAGCTGTCGAGGCACAGATCATAGTTCCGGGCATCCGTCCAGTCCAGACCGGTATAGTACTTGTGATAATCGGCACGATGCTTGTCGATCTTCTGGATATAACGCTCCAGTTCCTTGGATCCCATGCTCTGCTTCTTTGCAGCCTGCTCCATACAATATTCATGTGGTGCATGGATGAAAACGCTTAAAACATTGTCATAATCTTTTAATACATATTCTGCACAGCGGCCAACGATAATACAGGATTCATCCTGTTCTGCAAGCTTCTTAATGATCTTTGCCTGATAATTAAACAGGTTTTCCATCGAAGTGAAATCATCACTCTCAGGAGGAATCAGTTCACCCTTATAGACACTATGTGCAATCTTAAAAAGCTGAGTTGTCTTAACATGTTCGTCCGCATTACGGAACAGATCCTCATTAATTCCACTGTCTTCAGAAGCCAGCTTCAACAACTCCTTGTCATAATAGTGAATTCCCAAACGCTCGGATAACATCTGGGCAATGGTACGTCCGCCACTTCCATACTGTCTTGCAATTGTAATTACAATATTCTTTTCCATCGCATTCACCCTCCAAATTTATATTTATCTCATAACTGTTCAGCACCTTCACAGTTACGATGCAAAATCCGTTCCAAATCGGCTTCGCCGATGGAATTTTGCATTACTGAATCATTTTCTTACGGTCTTGGCAGTAAATGCTTCGACCTGTACTGAATAGTTACTTTATCTCAATATTAAACGTTATGTATTAAATTATAAGCCGTTTATTCTCCAAGATAAGCTTTCTTAATGGAATCATTATTCAGCAGATCACTGGCCTTTCCGGATAAAACAATCTTACCTGTTTCGAGAACATAGGCACGGTCTGCAATGGACAATGCCTTTTTCGCATTTTGCTCCACCAGTAATACGGTGGTTCCACTGGCACTGACGCTCTTGATAATATCAAAGATTTCATTTACAAAGATCGGTGAAAGTCCCATGGAGGGTTCATCCATAAGAATAATCTTCGGATGAGACATTAAAGCCCTGCCCATGGCAAGCATCTGCTGTTCGCCACCGCTTAACGTACCTGCAAGCTGATTTTGACGTTCCATCAGACGGGGAAATCTTTTATAGATGCTATCAAGCGTCTGCTCTATTTCTGTTTTATCCTTTCGCGTATAGGCTCCCATCTTCAAATTCTGCAGAACCGTAAGGTTGGCAAAGACTCTTCTGCCTTCGGGAACATGTGCCATACCCATAGAAACAATTTTATGGGCGGGAACCTTGGTAATATCCTTACCCTCAAACCATACAGATCCCTTTTGGGCATTGATCAATCCGGTAATCGTATGCAGAATAGTTGTTTTTCCTGCACCGTTTGCACCGATTAATGCGATTACTTCTCCCTCATTTACATCAAAGGAAACACCTTTAATCGCCTGTATCATGCCGTAATATACTTCTAAATCCTTGATTTCCAACATGGACATGTTAAAATCCTCCTCATCTAATTATCCGTTTGTTCATAAATTCTGAATCTGGGTAAGACTATTCACCGAGATAAGCGGTAATTACTTCAGGATTATTCAAAACATCACTGGTTGCACCCTGTGCAAGAACCCGGCCAAAGTTAAGAACCGTAAGTTCCTCGCAGATTCCGGATACCAGCTTCATATCATGCTCGATCAGCAATATCGTCATATCAAAATGATCACGGACAAAACGGATCGTATCCATTAATTCCTGTGTTTCGTTCGGATTCATGCCTGCTGCAGGCTCATCCAACAATAAAAGCTTGGGTTCGGTTGCAAGTGCTCTTGCAATTTCCAGTTTACGCTGTTTACCATAAGGAAGGTTGGATGCCAGAAAAGCTGCTTCCTGATCCAGGTCAAATACCTTAAGGAGTTCTAAAGCCTGTTCATTCATTGCCTTTTCCGTCTTATAATATCTGGGCAGACGAAGAATTCCTTCAATTGTAGAATATTTATAATGATTATGAAGTCCGACCTTAACGTTGTCCAGTACGGATAAATCCTTGAACAGTCGAATATTCTGGAAGGTACGGGCAATTCCTTCTTTATTAATCTCTATGGTATTTTTTCCGGTAATATCCACGCCATCCAGTAAAATCTTACCTTCATCAGGCTTATAAACACCGGTAAGAAGGTTAAATACAGTTGTCTTACCGGCACCATTCGGTCCAATCAGACCGTATAACTGTCCCTTCTTAATGGAGATATTGAAATCATCTACAGCATGAAGACCGCCAAAAGAGATACTTAAATCTTTAACATCTAATAATGTGGACATTTTATTCTTCCTCCTTTGCGTTCTTGCGGAAAAGATTCTTCGGAGAATACTTCTCGCGTAAGGTGATGAACTTCGGACTCCAGTTAAAGAGCATCATAACAATCAGAACAATGGAATAAATCAGCATACGGTAATCGTTTAGTCCACGAAGCAGCTCCGGAAGCAGGGTCAATACAACGGCTGCAATGATTGAGCCACGGATATTTCCAATTCCGCCAAGTACAACAAAGACCAGAATCGTAATGGACATGTTGTAACCGAAGTTCTTTGGAGTTGCCATAAGGCTGTTTAAGTTATGTGCGTAAAGGACACCACCGATTCCGGCTAAAGCTGCGGAAATGGAAAAGGCCATCAGCTTATATTTTGTGATGTTGATTCCAACGGATTCTGCTGCAATCAAGTTATCCCGAATGGACATAATCGCACGACCATCTCTTGAACGGATCAGATTTAATACGATAAATAAGGTAAGCAGAATCAGAACAAAGCCGATTACAAAATTAGAATCCTTCGGTGTACCGGTAATACCCTGTGCACCGTTAATGATGATCTGACCATCCGGTTCCATATTGAGAGAAAGCGCATCCTTCATGGAAAAATGCAATCCATTGGCATCCTTCCCAATATATAAAACGTTGATAATGTTCTTGATAATTTCACCAAAAGCAAGGGTTACAATGGCAAGATAATCGCCCTTTAACCGTAATACCGGCATGCCGATTAAGAAACCAATGAAACCGGCAGATACGGCACCGATAAGGAGGGCAAGGAAGAAACGTAACGGTCCTACAGTGATCACGTTCTCCATGCATTTGGAGAAAAATGCCCCGGTAAATGCACCGACACACATAAATCCTGCGTGCCCAAGGCTTAACTCTCCTAAAATACCAACGGTTAAATTAAGGGAAACTGCCATGATCACATAGACACACAGAGGAACCAGGAGCCCTTTCATAAGGCTTGAAATGCTACCGGTTGATATCATAATCTCTACAATGATAAAAGCAACGACAACAATTCCATAAGTGATTAAATTTTCACGAAGATTTTTCGTCATTTTGATTTTCATATTCTGCTCCTCCTTAAACCTTTTCCTGAATCTTCTTGCCAAGAATACCGGTAGGCTTCACCAGAAGAACGACAATCAATACCATGAATACAATGGCATCGGATAACTGGGAGGAAATATATGCCTTACTTAAAATCTCAATGATTCCAAGAATAATTCCACCAATCAGTGCACCGGGTATTGAACCGATTCCGCCGAATACGGCAGCAACGAAGGCTTTGATACCGGGCATGGAGCCGGTGTATGGGGTTAATGCCGGATAAGAGGAACATAACAACATACCGGCAATGGCAGCTAATGCGGATCCGATTGCAAAGGTCAGGGAAATGGTTCCGTTTACATTAATCCCCATAAGCTGCGCGGCACCTTTATCTTCGGAAACAGCAAGCATGGCCTGCCCTGCTTTGGTTTTATTTACAAAAAGAGTCAAGCCGATCATGATGACAATACAGGACAAAATGGTTACGATGGTTTCTCCACTAATGGTAATCTGTCCTCCCGCAAGGGAAATGCTTGGAACGTTAACAACAGAAGTGAATGCCTTGGTATTCGCTCCAAAAATAAGTAATGCAATATTCTGCAGGAAATAACTGACACCGATTGCAGTGATCAGAACAACCAGCGAGGAGGATGCCTGACGTAACGGACGGTAAGCAATCGCTTCAATTGCAATACCAAGTAATGTACAGAGCACAACGGAAAGTAAAATTCCAAGTACCGGCGGTAATCCTGCCATGCTGACAGTTGCAAAAATGGTATAAGCACCGATCATGATGACATCACCATGGGCAAAGTTCAGCATTTTAGCAATGCCGTAAACCATGGTATAGCCAAGCGCGATGATTGCATATACGCTTCCTAAACTGATTCCATTGATTAAGTAGGATATAAAACTCATAACAGATCCTGTCCTTTCTTATGTGAAAGTATTAAAGTATTATATTATAGCATACATTACATTATAGCAAATTACTTTAATGCTTTGCAAGAGTAAAATGGCAATTTGTTAATCAACAAATTTTTGTATTTAAAAAGAGGGATGCTGCGAGTGGCATCCCTCTTTGGACTCATTCCTGATTTTATTAAAGTAAATTTTGTAAAACTACTGAATTAAGGAATATTCTCCATTCTTGATTTCCATAGCCTTAGGTGCTTTGTTTACAGTACCGTCAGCAGCCCAGCTCATTGCAGAACCGGTAAGACCATCATATGTGATCTCTGTCATAACACCCTTTAACTTATCGCAGATTCCGGATACTCCATCAGCAGGTGTTGCACCGCTCTTTTCAATAGCTTCCTTCACAACATATACGGCATCGTAAGCATCCGCTGCGAACTGGTTCGGAGTATCTCCGTAAGCTGCTTCATATGCAGATACGAAATTCTTGGTTGCATCGTCCTGTGCATCTGCTGCGAAAGGTGTTAACAGCATAACACCCTCTGCTAAGGAAGCATCAAAATTTTCAACGCCAAGGATACCGTCAAGACCATCACATCCAAAGAACTTCGGTGCATAACCCATAGCTTTTGCCTGAGCAAGAATTAAGGATGCTTCATTATAGTAAATCGGAAGGAATACCAGATCTGCATCTGCTCCCTGAGCCTTGGAAAGCTGTACAGAGAAGTCTGTTTTATTATCTGCGGTAAATGCTTCAGCAGATACGATTTCGAAATTCTGGTTTGCTGCTTCTTCTGCAAATTTAGCATAGATACCGGAAGAATATACATCAGAGCTGTCATAAATAACGGCTACCTTCTGTGCCAGGTTGTTCTGTCCGATGTACTGTGCTGCACCAATACCCTGATTCGGGTCGGTAAAGCATACCTGGAAAACATTATCATTTCCATTAATGATATCTACAGAAGATCCGGAAGGAGTAAGCTGGAACATGTTATCATTCTTGGTTTCTGCTGCAACTGCGATACAGCATCCGCTTGTTACAGTACCAACAAGAATATTCATTCCCCAGTCCTTTAAGTTATTGTAAGCGTTTACAGATTTTTCGTTATCAAGCTCATCATCCTGGAAGTTAAACTCTACCTGATAACCATTGATACCGCCTGCAGCATTGATTTCATTAATTGCAAGCTCTGTTGCATTCTTGACAGCAAGACCATAAACAGCAGCCCCACCGGTCACAGGACCGATTCCACCAATTTTAAAGGTTTCACCTGAAGCAGCGGCAGTATCCGCGGTTTCAGTGTCAGCAGACTCTGTAGACTCTGTAGTCTCTGTAGTCTCTGTAGTCTCTGTTCCGGCAGTAGCGTCTGTGCTATCCGCACTTCCGGCATTGCTTCCTGCACAGCCGGCAAGAAGAGACATGGTCATTGCAGCTGCGAGTAATAAACTCATCCATTTTTTCATAATAATTTCCTCCTTTTAGCGGCAAAAAAATAACCGCAAATTTATTTACACGTTATCGTATCGCAAATTCCTGTTATTGTCAATTATATTTATACCAAAAAAGGGGAAAATATACATTGAATGAAAGGAGGTTTTCAATAATGAATAACAAAGCATTAGACTGCACTGCTTTAACCATTGCGATTATCGGTGCAATTAACTGGGGATTGATCGGCTTCTTTTCCTTCGATCTCGTTGCTTTTATTTTTGGTAATCTTTCCTGGGTTTCCAGAATTATTTATGCCATCGTCGGAATCTGTGGACTATATCTTATTACGTTTTATATGTATGCCGGCGGGAAATCAGACGGCGAGGCATAGAAAAGAGTGTACAGCAAGCCCGAAAGAACCTCACCATGTGCTCTGATCAAAAAGAGGCGTTGTTTCGAAAACAGCGCCCCTACATATCAGATATTTTCAATTGTAAATCCGAATTACCAATCATTCGGAAAGAAGAGACTTCGGATCAATCTGCTTTCCGTCCCTCCAGATTCTTTCGAGATCATAGAACAGACGGTTCTCCTGATCGAACAGATGAATGATGATATCACCAAAATCAAGAAGAATCCAGTTGGCACTGTCGTATCCTTCAGATTGTTTCATCGGATATCCCGCACGGCCGAGCTTTTCTTCGACTTCATCGGCAAGAGCCTGTAACTGATTACGGTTCTTACCGCTTGCAATCAGGAAATAATCGGCAAGGACAGATACTTCGCTGATGTCAATTACGCGGATATCTTCTGCCTTTTTATCTTCCAATGCTTCAATTGCAAGGCCGGCCATCTTTTTAATTTCTTCTAAAGTTAACTTTCCCATGGAATCCTCCTTTATGAATACTGACTGTAAAAATCATAGGTTTTCTGTGTCATGGTATCTACAACACTGCCTGTACTGTGCAGATAAGAGAGTGTATCCTCAAGAATCATCAGTAAAGCCTTGTCCAGATCTTCAAATGCAGCTTTACGGATAGCACTTAAATTTGGTGCCTGCTTTCTTCCGGGCTCCATGTAATCTGCAATATAAATAATCTTTTCCAAAAGACTCATATCCGGTCTCCCGGTTGTATGATTCAGAATCGCATTAATAATGTCCTGATCATGAATGTCAAATTCTTCCATAGCGAGGAAGCTTCCAACCTTGGCATGAAGAAGCTGCGGGTTCTTTAGCTCAGCTTCGTTCATCTGGATATTATGCTTTTTGCATAGAAAAATACGCTTTTCGTTCGTCAGACATTTGGCACAATCATGTAAAAGACCTGCAATCTGGGCTTTTGTAATGTCTGCATCATAACGCATGGCAAGACAGGCTGCCGTATAGGTAACCCCCAGCGTATGCTCAAAGCGCGCACTGTCCAGAGTCTTTTCCATTTTCTTACGGATTTTTTTAATATCAGCAGATTTCATTGTTGTCCTCCGGTTTATCTGGGTAGTTCAATTTTCTTATGATCTTTGTTCTCTTTGTAAAGTACAATCTTTTTTCCAATGACCTGTACCACCTGGGAACCGGTTCTTTCCGCAAGAATCTGCGCCATGGCATTCGGATCTTCCATGCAGTTTTTAAGAACGGCGAGTTTCACAAGCTCTTTCCTGTTAAAACTTTCACGGACGGCTTCAGTAACCTCGGGAGTAAGTCCGGACTTGCCAATCTGGAAAACCGGTTCAATATTCATTGCCAGACCTTTTAAATATGCACGTTGCTTACTTGTCATAATCAAGTTCTCCTATTTGTAATAATCAAAGGAAAGGCCGTACATTCTTACGGTGTCCCCCTCCTGAATACCAAGTTCCTCTAACTGTTCTAATATTCCGTTTAATTTCAGGAAATTCTGGAAAAAGGTAAAGCCTTTTTCAGATTCCAGATTTGTATAACCTAGCATCTTTTCAATGCGGGGACCCTCTACCACATATTCATCCGATTCTTCGTCATAGGTTACACTGTATGGCTCATCGCTGTCAGCCAGCATATATTCCGGAAAGAATTCCTGTTCGAAAACGATGGGCTTTTCGTCGATGCCGTCAAGCATATGACGTACCTCGTAAAGCAGCTCACGGATGCCTTCTCCGCTTAATGCAGAAATCGGGTAAACTTTGATTCCTTTCGGTTCAAACTCTTTGCGAAGACGTTCCACCGGATCCTCTTCGCCTTCCTGTATAAAAATCATATCCGTCTTATTTGCAGCAATGACCTGTGGTCGTTTTGCAATTTCGGGATTGTAATTTTCCAATTCTTTATTGATTGCATAAATATCTGCAATCGGATCTCTTCCCTCGGTCGATGCCACATCCACAATATGGATCATAACCTTGGTACGTTCAATATGCCGCAGAAATTCAAATCCAAGTCCCACACCCTCGGAAGCTCCTTCGATGAGTCCCGGAATGTCTGCAATGACGAATCCTTTGGCACCTTCTAAATCCACAACGCCAAGATGCGGGTTTAAGGTTGTGAAATGATAATTGGCAATCTTCGGACGGGCATTGGAAACCTTCGTAAGGAAAGTGGATTTACCCACATTCGGGAATCCTACAAGACCAACATCTGCGATTACCTTAAGCTCCAGTAAAAGCTCCATTTCTTTGGCAGGCTGTCCCGGCTGGGCATACTTCGGCGCCTGCATGGTACTGGTTGCATAATGATGATTACCGTTACCGCCCTTGCCGCCCTGTAACAGGACGAAGCGACGGTTCTCTCCGGAAAGATCGGTAATAACCTTACCGCTTTCGGCTTCTTTTACAACAGTTCCCTCCGGCATCTTCAAAATAATATCGGAGCCGTCTTTTCCACGGCATTTCTTCTTGTTTCCGTTTTCGCCATCTTCTGCATGATATTTTCGTACATGACGATAATCGGCGAGTGTATTCAGACCATCATCTACTTCTAAAATGACGCTGCCTCCATGACCGCCATCGCCGCCATCCGGTCCGCCGCTTGGCACATATTTTTCTCTGCGGAAGGATACATGACCGTCTCCGCCTTTTCCGCTTCTTACGATAATTCTGGCTCTATCTGCAAACATGACCTGCCTCCTTTGATCTTACAGGGGGATAATTACCTGCTGCACTAAATTCAAACTTCGCTATGCTCGTTCTCATTAAGTGCACAGGTACCGTTCGCACTAAACTCAAGCTTCGCCTGCGGCTCACTTTCGTTAAGTGCTCTACATGACAAAAAGGCTTCAAACGGAAATGTTTGAAGCCTGATCACTTTTGTACTATTTCTCTACCGGATAAACGGAAGCCTGTTTCTTATCTCTTCCTTTTCTTTCGAACTTAAGCACTCCATCAACTAATGCAAACAGTGTATCATCACCGCCGCGTCCAACGTTGATGCCGGGATGAATCTTAGTTCCGCGCTGTCTGTATAAAATATTACCTGCTTTTACGAATTGTCCGTCAGCTCTTTTCGCACCTAATCTCTTGGATTCGGAATCTCTACCGTTCTTGGTAGAACCAACACCCTTCTTATGAGCGAAAAATTGAAGGTTCATCTTTAACATGGTCTACACCTCCTTAAATTTCAGTTCACAATATTTCTTCGATTTGAAGAATTTCTTCTGACTGCCGTAGCCATCTACGACATGTTCAATCCCCAGAACAAAGGAATCCATTAACAGCTTCTGCGCTTCGTTTAAAGGCTCTTTAAACTGACAGGATATGTATCCGTCGGTCTCTTCCGTTTCTACATCGAGGGATGCCTTTGTTAACTGATCCAGTGAATTAATGGTATTAATTACCAGAACAGAAATTGCAGCACACACGATATCACGGCCGGAATTGGCATAGCCTGCATGTCCTGCACAGACAAAACCTTTGTATTCCCCGTCTTTCGATTGTATAATGGTTACTGTTGTCATCTTAACCTGTTTCTATGCATACTATGCGTTGATCTTTTCAATCTTAACCTGAGTGTATGCTTGTCTGTGACCGTTCTTCTTATGATAACCGGTTTTTCTCTTATACTTGTAAACGATCACCTTACGATATCTGCCCTGTTCCATAACAGTTGCAGTTACGCTTGCGTTCGCTACATCACCGGCAACCTTAAGCTCCTTATCGCTTACAGCGACAACCTGGTCAAATGTTACAGTAGCTCCTGCTTCCGCATCAAGCTTTTCTACCTTGATGATATCTCCTTCGGAAACTTTGTACTGCTTTCCACCTGTTGCAATGATTGCGTACATATGGCACCTCCTATACTAACCATAAATGGTTTACTCGCTAGCTTCGGTGGTGTTTCGGGGAGTCCTGAAGACACACTTATACCTCACTATGCGGCATACTCAACTAAAATACCATTAAAGTTCTATGTTGTCAAGCATTTCTTTTAAAGGCTTATTAAATTTTTTACGGGTTACCTCGACAATTCCCAGCGGCGTCAGATCCACGACACGGCATGGCAGCTTATCTTCCTTAAGGAACCGGTCGAAACAGGTCAATAACTGCTGCTTATGCGGTTCCTCTTCCATATTAATAAAATCCACCACGATAATACCGGAATGATTCCGCAGCCGCAGCTGGCGTGCTATTTCAGAAGCCGCTTCGCAGTTCATGGCAAACACCATGTCTTCCTTGCTGTTTCCTTTTTTTTCGCTTCCTTTTCCGGAATTTACATCAATGACTGTCATGGCTTCGGTTTTCTGGATAATCAGATAACCGCCGTTTTTCAGCCAGACCTTTTCGGACAGAGCCTCTTTTAAATGCGTGGAAACGGAATACAGCTTTTCAAGCGGATAAGAGGTATCGGTATAAAGCCGGAGCCTTTCAGCAGGAAAAAGACATTGCAGTTCTTCATAAATTCCGGGATCCTCCGTCACAATCTCTTCATAGGAAGAAATCGGAATTCCTTTGATGTAGGAAATATATTCCGGTGTATCCTGATACAGACAGCTGTAAATACTCCGATGGGATGAAGCTTCCCTGATCCTTACCGCATTCCTGATCAGTTCCTCCATTTCGCAAAAGACTTCTTCATAGTCCTTCAATGCTTCAATATTAGTACGGATGGTAAAACCAAAGTCACGCCTTCCGGGGATACCTCTGGCAGATAAGGCTTCTCTAAAGGAAGCCGTCACAGAAGAGGACAGCTTCTTCGAAAAATGCATGCCCTTTCCGTTTACACGGCAGATACAATAGCGACCGACCAGGTCAATATCCGTCCTGGCAGTCGGAAGCTTGTCTCCCATACCCATCCGTTCAATCTGGACGAGAATTTCATCTCCTGCTTTCAAAGCATCGTCCGGTTTACCATTCGATATAACGGTATTTCCGGATCTGTCTTTACAAGATGGCAGAGGCAGATAGACCTTCCGGTCCTTTTGCACGGCCACAAAGGCAGCTCCCATGGATGGTAATACGCGATCCACGAGTCCAACATATACATTTCCGACCAGATCGCCTTTTCCCGGTGAAAAAAATACCTGCAGTGCATCGGGCCGGTAATCCGAAAAGGTGAACACCAGAATACGGTCTGCTTTACGAATGACTATGATTTTTCCCATAACAGTGGTACGAACTCTCCTTCCCGTTCCCGATAGGTTTCAATTCTGTGAACCGTATAGCCAAATGGCGGAAGCTCATAAGAAATGGAATTACAAAAGCTCTCGAGAACAAAGCCCGGCTTGATATTTCCGCCGCTGCTGGCATTTAATTTCATATAGATCCGTTCCTTTGCTTCTTCATCTGCTTTTCCGAGTGCACACGATACCACAGACAACTCATAAATGCTTTCCTTTAAATTAATTTCCTTATGACCACGCTTGGTTTCCTTTACGACAGGGATATTGTCCTGCTCATAAAAGGCAAGCAGCTTTTTCATGAATCCATCCGGAAGGACGACACTGTCACGGATGGTCACGTAATAGGAAGCAGCCTCTACACTTGCCATGGCATTGCCCTCGGCATCGTCTAAAAGCCGGACATCGAGAATATCGATTCCTTCCACCATGGCAGACTGTAAAGCGGTTTTTAATTCTTCGGTACTGTTTAAGCTGCAAAGCTCCAGATCAAAGTATTCCCCGCTGCTCGTGTGTCCAACCGATAACGGAGCCGCAAAGGAAAGCTTCTGATGAGGAGAAAATCCTTCGGAATATGCCACATCAATTTCTGCCCTGCGGATGGCTTTCTGGAAATAGCGCATCACATCCAGATGTCCGATGAATTTTACAGGACCATATTTTGAAAATTTCACTCTGACCTTCATAATTTATTCTTCTGCTCCTTCTCTGATACGTGGCTCCATACAGATTCCTGTGTGATATTTGGCTGCACCGCATCCGTTACACTGCTGTTTACAGTTTAAGGTTACGGTTTCCTCCTGCGCTTTATGCCATTCCCGTAAAAGGAATTCTCTGGTTACGCCACAGTCCAGAAAATCCCATGGAAAGACTTCATCATCCTCACGGAGCCTTGTCGTATAAAAGTCCGGATCAATGCCACATTCATCAAAGACAGAAAGCCATACATCATGCTTATAATATTCACTCCACGCATCATAGATACAGCCTCTTT
>CDZG01021926.1_pt1 | contig 30015 bp, 40 predicted proteins | sample 557741 | NCBI WGS metagenome assembly CDZG01 (sample SAMEA3182086, study PRJEB8094) | gut metagenome | biome: human; feature: gut; material: Stool; isolation source: human stools | place: Canada | collected 2013-01-21
CACAGGAAAATCCCGCAGAAAATATCTCGGATAGGATTGGAATGGATAGAATATAAATCAATCTTTTTATCTTTGTATTTCTATATACCGTCCGATTTTCGTACTTCAAGAGGATTGATTATCGTACTCCATGAGTGCGGTTTTCAGTCCTCCGGCGTACCAGAACGGGATTTCTTGAAGTCGGTATTTGGAACCGCTTCATAGGATTTTGGGTAAATGCGGTTGGGTTTTCCACAGCCCTGCTTCTGGATCTCCACCAGTCCGGCATATTGCAGTTCCCGTAGGGTATTGACCGCCTTTTGCCGTCCACAGTGAAGCAGGGCAACAACCTCGCAGATTGGGTAATACAGGAAAATCCGCCCGTACTCGTCCGCCCAGCCGTTCTTCCGGGATAACTCTGTCCGGCGCAGGATAAAGGCGTACAGAACCTTTGCTTCGTTGGACAGTGGCGTGAATGTGTGGGCTTCAAAAAGGAAATTGGGAAGCCGGGTAAAGCTGACCGCCTTTTCCGGCTGATGGATATAAATGGTGTTTGTCATATTGTGTTTTGTGGACGGTTAGAAGCCTGTTTCCGGGGGCAGACGGTAGTTTCTATTGCCTGCTCCTGTTCTGTGCTTGCAAAGCCTTGAAAATCAAGGACTTTTCAGCCCCTAACTGTCCACAGCAGACCTCCTTTTCCGTTCACTTTCTGTTTTCTGCCGCCTGTGAACTCTGGCGGCACAGCCGGGGCAGTATTTCGCCCGGTTGGACTTTGGGACGAATACGCCGCCGCAGACCGCACAGCGTTTTAGCTCCTTATCCCGGAAAATCTCTGCTTCCAGCGTCCCGATTTGCGGTAAGACCGACCAGCGGAACCACTTACAGCAGACCGAGAAAGAAATGGTCTGGGGGCAGGTGTGGGTATCCCCATCGTCAAGGAGCATACAGTTCCCGTCCTCATAATTACAGCACTCCCGGCGGATCAGGGCGTTTGCCTGCTTCCTCTGTGCCGGTGTCATGCGGTAAATGGAACCGTCCTGCTTGCGCTCTATGGGCGGCAGTCGTTTATATGGGTTTTCTCTCATGTGTTTCCTCCATTTTGCTTTCCGTTGCCGCTCTCCCCGAAAAGGCTTCCTGCCCCATTCCTGCGGCGTGTTCCGGCGTTGGCACGCTCCCCACAGCTTCGGGACAAGTTGTCCCGAAGTGACCTCTGGACAAAGTGTCCAGAAGTCCGGCTCCTTGCGGTGCTTCCCCGGCCGGGGTATTCCTTTTCGGACGGTCATTCATTTTTCAAGGTGCAGCTCATCGATGAACTACCACAAGTCTACACTTTTTCGACCGCCTGTGCCGTATATCCATAAGGTAGGAAATCACCTCGGAAAACTCGCTATTTCCACGCTCTCGGAATTGTGATATAATAAAAATGACGGAACAACAAATCGGGATTTGACGAAGGAGTGTGATGGCTTGAAAAATACCATTTTGAAGATTGTTAGCATTGTTTTTGTTCTCATAACCATTTTAGCAATTGCCTGTGCAATTACAGGTACAGGAAGCGGTTTCTTGGATTTGAGCAACATTGCACGAGCGGTTTGCATTGGAATTGCTGTGGTCTGCGGTATTCTTGCATTTATAACTTGGAAATGCACGATGCCAAAAGACTAATTCATTCCGGTTTATTGAGCAGGCAAGGAGGGGCGCATGGACACAACCATACAGGAACGCTTAAAAGACCTGCGTGTGGAACGAGGGCTGACGCTGGAACAGCTTGCGGAGGAAACTCACCTTTCCAAATCTGCTTTAGGCAGTTATGAGGGAGACAATCTCAAAGACATCAGCCACCATGCCCTTATCCAGCTGGCAAAGGTTTATGAAGTGACCGTTGATTACCTGCTGGGACGCTCTAAAACAAAAAATCACCCAAACGCCGAGCTTGCAGACCTGCGTTTGAGCGATGATATGATTGAACTATTGAAAAGTGGGCGGGTGGATAATTCCCTCTTGTGTGAGCTGGCGGTACACCCGGATTTCCCCCGGCTGATGGCTGACCTTGAAATCTATGTGAACGGAACGGCAGTCAAGCAGGTACAGAGCGCAAATGCCATTGTGGATATTATGAGCGCAACCATTATGAAGCAGTACAATCCCGGCTTGTCCGACCCGCAATTAAGACAGCTTATCGCCGCCCATATTGACGACGACAGCTTTTGTCGCTATGTAATACAGCAGGACATAAACGGCATAGCCCTTGACCTGCGGGAAGCCCATAAGGACGATTTTTTCAGCGTCCCGGAGGATAACCCGCTGAAAGGATTGTTACAGACCGCAGACGGAGCCGCCGACGAGGACGGCGATATGGAGCAAGCGGCTATGGCATTTATCTGTAAGCGGCTCCGGCTGAATTATAAGAAGTTGTCCGAGGAAGAAAAGAAATGGCTTAAAAGGATTTCGGAGAAGTCGGACTTGCTGAAAAATCCAAACCCGCAGAGAGGAAAACGGGGGTAATACATGGAGAATGTCGTTTCATACTTAAAAGACCACTGGCAGTATGTGGTGATTGCTTGCGGTGGGCTGACGCTGTTAGGGGCAATCTCCAACTGGCGGTGGGTCACAAGCCCGGAGGGAGAAAAACCAAACGCCCCCGGACGCTTTATCTATGACCTGTTCGGACAGGGTTGGTATCGTGTCTTTATGGGCGTTTTGGGCGTTGTAATTATTGCCTGTGGGATTTTCTTTCTCTTTGTGGGAAGATAAAACAGAAGAACAAATCGGAATTGACGAAAGGAGAATTTTTCAATGACAATAGAAGAATGTAGAGAATATCTTCCTGATAGTTGGACAGAAATCATTCAACAAGACCGCTTACTAATGGAAATCTTTGGAGAACATGATTATAATTTAGAGGAGGAAGCTGTTCCGCCTTTTCTGTTTCAGGAATTGCGTGGCGGCAATATTGAGCACCTGCGTCCTATTTTTGCTCTCTACGGGCAAACTGGACTGGATATGTTACAAAAACTCTTGGAAATTGATGAAATCAGTAAAGATACAGCAGAGGTTCAACTGCCGGACGGACAGACGGGTTATGCAGGATATTTCTTTACTCGATTTTCAGAAGATAATAGGCAGAACGCTGAAAATGCTGTACGAGCCTACATCAAAAATATAAATCGTATTTTTGTGGAGGAGTTCAAAGAAGATGCTCCGCTGGACGAAAACACCACAATAGAAATTCTCTCCGGGCAAGCGGCCCAGGATTTTAGGGCAGAAGTTCATGAGTTGTGGGTTAGAGGAGAAAGAACAGATATAGATGTAGAAACCGATTTGAGAGATTGGTGTTATGATATGCCGTACAAAAAAATCTATAAGGATATTGAGTTGATGTCCGAAGCATTATACCATATCAGCTGTGATTATCTATTGTCTGATTATCTCCAGTGGTCTATGTATGATACAAAATGGGAAAATCCTTTCCGTCCTTACTTTGAACTTTGGAAAATGGGCTTAAAAGCCTATTTCCCAGAGCGCGGGCGTGTGGTATTGGCAGAATAAAAGTAATTCCAGCCTGTCGGGGAAATAGCAAAGCCAGCCGAGCCAGTCAACGGTCAAGATGAACGGCGCATAAATGCGCCGCCGTTGACAGTCTCGCCCGTCTTTGCTGACAGGCAATCAAGGCGGGAAAGCCCTAAAATGGCTTCCCGCCCATTTCAATTTTTACGGAAGTGTGTCCACAAGTTCGGGACATTTTGTCCCGAAGTCCAGCGTTGAACGAGGGACGGGGGATTTCATATACACCCTGTCTGCTGATGAAACCAGTTCTGCGCTTACGGCTCCACGCCACGCAATCACAGCCCTATTTTCCTGCCGCTTCAAATGCCCTTGCCCTCCCCGGCGGCAACGGCATTTTCACGGCAACACCGACAGAGCGTATAACACACTACACTTTGCAAGCAAAGTCGTGTGCCAAAGGGAAAGCCCCTTTGGAAACCCCAGACAACAAACGGCGGTATGCTGCCCTTTCCGGGAGCATACCGCCGTTTGTTGTCAGCAGCCCGTTTCACAGTCTGCGTATAGTTCCTTGTAAACTGACCTAAGTGGGAATGTAAATATCATATCGTATTCGCACCGAAATACAGGAGACAGATCATATACGGAAAGATCAAACAGGATATCGGACAGATGCTCAGAAAGCTGTGCCAATATAAGGGTATCGAGATCCACGAAGCAGAAGCGTGCAAGGATCATATCCATATGCTCGTATCCATACCACCGAAATACAGCGTATCGCAGATTATGGGATATCTCAAGGGAAAGAGCAGTTTAATGATCTACGAAAAGTATGCAAATCTCAAGTATAAGTATGGAAACCGGCATTTCTGGTGCCGGGGATATTACGTCAGCACAGTGGGACGAAATAGGCGCGCAATAGAGGAGTATATCAAAAATCAACTTCAGGAAGATTACACAGACGACCAGCTTAGTATCAAGGAGTTCGTAGACCCGTTTACGGGTGAGCCGGTAAGAGGAGGCAAATAAACAAAAGCCCCTTTAGGGGCAGCCCGGGAGAACTGCGCGGTTGGCAGACTTTTCGACGAGCCTATAGGCTCAGCCCGGGTCATGCCCCAATGGGGCTAGTGCAAACCACCGGCACGGCCGGTGGTTATGATTTATTTCTGCCCCCAAAAGCTGCTCGGCCAGCGGGGGGAGAGGATCCATAAGAGGGAAGATGTGATGCGCTGCCGGTGCAGCGATCCTGAACATTTCACACACCGCCGCGAACGTTGATGTTCGCGGCGGTTTTTTATGGTTTGGGAAAATAAAACGAGAGTCCCGGCGGCTTTGGGGCTGCGGGGATACTCGTTTTTTGCACGGGTATGGCGGATCGACGAGAATAGTAAAACTTTTCTTCAAAAGTATGCAGGCAGCATAACAAAATTCTGTAGCGTCTGCTACAATAAAAGTAGGCTATTGGTGACCAAAGTCCAGGGGCTTTGGGTAAGGTGATTTCTCGTCTGTGCGGGCCAGGAGATAGTCGGTGCTGGTGTGGTAGAAGTCGGCCAGCTTGATCAGAACGTCGGTGGGAATGTCACGTTTGCCCATTTCGTAGTGGGAATAGCAGACCTGTGAGCACTGCAGGTAGGCGGCCAGATCCCGCTGCAGCAGATCGCGGATGCGTCTATACATTTTCGTGCGCTCCTTTGTGGAAGTTTCACAGAAAAGTATAGAGAAAACAGTTTGTTATGTTGAAATATAAAACAAAATGTTATATACTAGGCTTGGCAAACAAAATAAAAACTTGGAGGAGACACAAAAATGGATGAAAAAGTTATAATCAAAAGCGAACAATATAATTTCAAATCATATTGGATTACTGTATTGGTCATTGCTGGGCTATTCCTGTTCTTAGCGATTCCGAATCTATATTTGGAATATTTTTTGCCAAACCCTTTTGACTGGTTTGTAGAGGATGGATTGTCTAATATCTTTTTTGACATTATGTTGTTAACACTTATTGTTGGAACAATATGCTATTTCTGGCTTCGTAAGATGAATCTTGTTGTTTCAGACAAACGTGTATATGGTCAGGCCGCCTTTGGTCAACAAGTTGATTTGCCGCTTGACTCTATCACGGCAATCGGTAAAGGAACCATAAAAGGCATTGCGATTACAACTGCATCCGGGGCAATCAAATTCAAGTGTATTAAAAATCGTGATGAAATTTATGATGTTGTCAGTAAACTGTTGATGGAGCGTCAAACGAGTAAACCGGTATCCAACGAAGCTTCGTCTATCGAGGACTTAAAGAAATATAAAGAATTGCTTGATACCGGCGTTATCTCACAGGAAGAATTCGACGCAAAGAAAAAGCAGCTTTTGGGGGTATGAGCATGACTAGAGCGGAAACATTTCAGGAACTGAAAGAGAAGCTGCAAGGAAAGGGTTCTGGCAATCTCTTCGATTTTCATTGGAGGCGGCTGGAAGAGTATGTGAGGCGCTATGATACAGCCGGTGAATCGGAGAAGAAACTGCTGGAGGCAGATTTTGATGTTTCCTATAAAAAGATTCTGGAGATGCTGAACGAAGCATGAAACATGCCGCGGGAGCCGGAATGGCTCCCGCGGCTTTTTTCAGGTATCTGGCGGTTTGGGGGTGAATTTGCGGTGGAGGCGGTGGGTGGTGGGGGTGAGGGGGCCGCGGGAGATGGCGGCGGGGCCGAATTTGCCGCGGAGCTGGTCGACGGCCTGGTCGAGCTTGCGGGCGCGGTCGCGCTTTTCGTCGGGGAAGAGGGAGAGCTGCTGGGTCTGGCCGTCGGTGAGGTCACTGAGGGTGACACCGAGCAGGCGGAGGGGGCGGCCGTCCCAGAATTCGGCGAAGAGGGATTTGGCGCAGGCATAGAGCTCCTGCGTGACGTCGCTGGGCTCGGGGAGACGGCGTTGGTGGGAGCGGTTTTTGAAATCGCTGCCGCGGATGGTGACGGTGAGGCAGAGACAGCGGCGGCCGTCGGCGCGAAGGCGGGCGGCGACACTGTCACACAGGGCGAGCAGGACCTGATTGGCCTGCGGGACGGTGGTGACGTCCTGCTCGAGGGTGGTGGAGTTGCCGTAGCATTTGACGGCCTCGGGCTCGGCGAGGACGGGGGAGGGGTCGACGCCGCAGGCGTAGTCGTGCAGGAGGGCGGCGGTGCGGACGCCGGTGAGCTTCTGCAGGTAGGCGAGGTCCGTCCGGGCCAGATCGCCGATCGTGCGGATGCGGGCCGCGGTGAGCTTTTCGGCAAGGGCGCGGCCGACGGAGAGCAGGTCGCCAACGGGCAGCGGCCAGAGCTTCTGCGGGATCTCGGCGGGAAAAAGGGTATGGACCTTATCGGGCTTTTCAAAGTCGCTGGCCATTTTGGCCAGGAGCTTGTTTTCGGAGATGCCGACGTTGACGGTGAAGCCGAGCTCGGAGAAAATGGCGTCCTTGATCTGGTGGGCGACGGCGAGAGGGTCGGGGTAGAGCAGGTGGGTGCCGGTCATGTCGAGGAAGCATTCGTCGATCGAGACCTGCTCCACCACGGGGGCGAAGCGGCGGCAGATGGCGATGAAGGCGCGGGAATTGCGCGTATAGAGGGCAAAATCCGGCGGGGCGAGGACGAGCTGCGGGCATTTGCGCAGCGCCATGCCGACCGGCTCGCCGGTGGTGACGCCGAATTTTTTCGCGGGGATGGACTTGGCGAGGATGATGCCGGTGCGCTTGTCCCGGTCGCCGCCGATGGCGGAGGGGATGGCGCGCAGGTCCGGCTCGCCTGCGGCGACGCGGCGCGCCGCCTCCCAGGACAGAAAGGCACTGTTGACGTCTACGTGAAAGATCAGCCGCTGCTGCATCCGGCTCCCTCCTTTGGTTTCAGATATGTCCGAAGTTCATGGTTCCGGAAACAGTATAGCACAAATTGCGGAAATATGCGAACAAAATTTCGTAAATTTTATCGGGTGCGGTAATGGCCGGTGTGGCACTGGAGGGTGCGGAAGCCGGTGTGGGTCAGGCCGAGGAGGGCGTCCATCTCGCGGGCGGCGTTTTCGTAGCGGCCGCGGGTGTGGTGGACGAGGAGATAATCGGCCTCGCGGATGCGGCCGGCGGCCTGCATGCAGAAGCTGCGGACCGGCGCGGCCAGGGCGAAGACCCAGATGGGGGCGCAGATGGTCACGTGGTCATAGGCGGCAAGGTCGAGCGTGACCGGCTCGATGGGCATGGGCCAGCGGTGCATCCCGTAGCGGCCGCACCACCAGAAGCCGAGCGTGCCCGCGGTCCGCTCGGCGGCGCGGATCTCATAGACGGCTGCGCCGGTCCGGTCGGCCTCGGCGAGGGCCTGCTTTCTGACGTAGCCCATGCGGGAGAAGCAGACGACCAGGCGGCGGGGGTCGGCGCCGATGTGCGGGTAGTCGGCGGGGTCGACGCGGAAGGACTCCTGCTGCAGGAAGATCCAGGCGGCATAGCCGGTCGCGGCCTGGCACAGGCCGAAGAGGAAATAGATTGTGGACATGAAATTCAGGGGGAAGATGTAAAACTGGATGCAGATCCAGAGCATCAGCGTCACGCCGAAGATGCCGCCGAGCACGACGCCCGCTTTCTTTTTCGCGAGGAGCAGGCAGGCGGCGGTCAGGTTGCTCAGGCCGTTGACGATCAGCAGCGCCCAGCCGGAGAAGATGAAGTTCTGAAACAGAACTTCGGCGAAGGGCAGGACCTGAAAATACGGCAGCATGGCGTCCATGCCCAGCGCGCGGCCGCTGGGGTCGATCAGCATGGCGGCCGCGCCGGCCACGGCGCCGAGGCCGATGAAGAACGTCCAGAAGATCAGAAGCTTCCGGGCGGTTTGAAATCTGGAATGGGACATGGGGAGACCTCCGGGAAAAGTTATTTTGTATGCGCTTTTGCGGTATTGAGCGATGCGATCAGCATCACGCGGATGCGGGTACAGGCGGAATCGAGGGATTGGTATTCGGCTTCTGAAATGTAATTCGTCCGGAAAAGCAGCTCCAGCCAATAGCCGGTCTCGTTGGCTTCTCTCAGCGCGATCTGGAGCTTGGAAATAAAGTCTGCTCTGCTGTTGGCGTACTGCGCCTCGCGGATATTTGCGCCGATGGACGTGCCGCTGCGGCCGATCTGGTTGGAAATGATGGATTCCCGCTGCGATTTCAGGTGCTTGACCAGGTGGATGACGGAGACGGCGAAGTCCATGGACTGGGGGAGGAGTTTGGGTTCGGGCATGAGAGAACCTCCTTTTTGATAGTGAAGGTTTGCGCGGGGCGCAAAGTGAAGGTTGGCGGAGCCAAGTGAAGGGGCGGCGGAGCCGCCGTGAAGGATCGCGCGGAGCGCGATGTGAGGGGAAGCGTGCTGCTCACGCCCGCAGGCGCTTCACGTGCCGACAGGCACGCTTCACTCGAAAAAACGTGCTTTTGTCCTGGGACAAAAGCACGTTTTTTCGTGGTGCCGGTGGCGGGGGTCGAACCCGCACGGTTGTTATGCCGAGGGATTTTAAGTCCCTTGTGTCTGCCATTCCACCACACCGGCGGATAGGGATATTTTAGCACCGAATGGGCGGTGCGTCAAGGAGGAATCCGGGCGGCGGGAGGCGATGGGAAATAGCAGAGAAATAAAAAATTTCGTCGATAGTTTGGTTGTTCTGCCATCTTGAAAAATTAGAACAAATGTTTTAATATACAGTTACTGCCTCGAACGCAAGAACCTGGTTGAACGGAACGGAAGGATGGGAGTGGATGCAGGATGCCGGAAAATCCGAAAGGGAAGACCGAGACGCACCGACGGGCGCGGGAGATGGACGAGACCATCTTACGCCTGTTTCAGGTGCTGAGCCGGGAAGAAAAGCAGCAATTTCTTACTTTTTTTGAAAACGCTCCAGAAAGGCGATCATCGCCTGCTTCAGATCGTCGTCAGCATGGGAAAGAAGCTCCCTGAGCTGCGCGTCGAGCGGATCCTCCTCACCGGGCACGGGCTCGGTGGGGAGCTTTTTTTCGTCGGTCGTGCCGCGCAGGTAGGCGGGCGTGGTGCCGAGGGCGGAAGCGACGATGGAAAGCTGCTCGTCGTTCGGCTCGGATTTGCCGGCCTTCCAGTCCTGACAGATGGTGGGGGTCCGGCCGAGACGGCGGGCAATCGAGGCTTTGGTGACGCCGGTCTCGCGGATCAGGGCTTCAAATCTGGTATAAACGAACAAATCAGCCACCTCACTTTTGTGCAGAATGTGGAATCGAACGAATATGCGACATACTCCCCTTGACAATCGCACGAAAATGAGATACACTCAGCGTGCAGGTGCGGGAGCGAAAGCCGCCGCAGCGGGAAGTTCAGATACAATAATTGTATCCGCTGCGGCGCTTTTTGTCAACCTTGAATCGCATAAAAATATGATGGAGGAAGCTGGTATGGAGGTGGTCTGCGGCTGCTGCCGTTGGTGCAGGGAGCCGGTCCGCAGGTCGGAAGGGCGGTATGCGGCGGCGGACGGCGCGGTGGTGCACGAGGAGTGCATGGAGGAATTCCTGCTGGAGGCGCTGGGGCTGCGGCGGCTGGCGGCGCAGGCCGGATACCGGTACGAGAGAGGAGAGGATACGGATGCGTAAGGAAGAAAGCGGCGTGCTGCCGGTCTGGTGCCCGTTTTACCGGGAGGACAGCGGGAAGAGCATTTTCTGCGAGGGGATCACGGATGAGAGCTTTCTGCGGCTGACGTTTGTGTCGGCCCGGGCGAAGCGGCAGCAGATGGAGATCTTCTGCCGGACGAAGCACTGCGAAAAGTGCGAGCTCTATGGGGCGATCAACGCGAGGTATGCGGATGCGTGAGGAAAAGGGCGCAAGAAAGCGGGCGGACCCCATTGGAAAGGCCTCCGGGAATCTGGAAAAGGCGCTGGAGACGATGTCCCGCCGGCTGCTCACGCAGATCAAGGAGGGCGAGACGCCGGGCAAGGAGCTCGGGGAGCTGGCGAAGGTGATGAAGCAGGCCGTGGAGATCCGGCAGGAGCTGCAGGGCGAAGGGGCCGGGCAGGAGCGCGGCGTGCGGGTCGTCTTTGCGGGGCAGGCGGAGGAGTTTTCGGAATGACGGAGCTGCGGATGGATGCGCCGAACGAGAAGCAGCGGCGGTTTCTGCTGGACCGGCACCGGCACATCGCCTATGGCGGGGCCAGAGGCGGCGGAAAGAGCTGGGCCGTGCGGACGAAGGCAAAGCTGCTGGCGCTGCGGTACGCGGGGATCAAGCTGCTGATCGTGCGGCGGACGCTGCGGGAGCTGCAGAACAACCACATCGATCCGCTCCGGCAGGAGCTGGCGGGCGTGGCGAAGTATAAGGCGGCGGACAAGCGGTTCGAGTTTCCGAACGGGTCGGTCCTGACCTTCGGCTACTGCGCGTGCGACGGGGATCTGGGGCAGTATCAGGGCGCGGAGTACGACGTGGTGTTCCTCGACGAGGCGGGGCAGCTGCAGAAGGCGTGGATCGACGCGATCAACGCCTGCGTGCGCGGGACGAACGGATTTCCGAAGCGGACGTATTACACGCTGAACCCCGGCGGGCCGAGCCACGGGTATTTTAAGCGACTGTTCATCGACCGGCGGTTTGAGCCGGGGGAGCGGGAAGACGCCTACAGCTTCGTGCAGGCGTTGGTGACGGACAACCGGGTCTTGCTCGAGCGGCAGCCGGACTATCTGCAGCAGCTCGAGACGCTGCCGCCAAAGCTGCGCGAGGCGTGGCTGCATGGGTCGTGGGATGTGTACGAGGGGCAGTTTTTTGAGGACTTCCGGGACGTGCCGGAGCACTACCGGGACCGGCGGTGGACGCATGTCATTGAGCCGTTCGCGCCGGACAAGGGGTGGACGGTCTGCCGGAGCTATGACTTCGGGTACGGAAAGCCGTTTTCCTGCGCGTGGTGGGCGGTCGACTATGACGGGGTCCTCTACCGGATCCTGGAGCTCTACGGCTGCACGCGGACGCCGAACGAGGGCGTCAAGTGGACGCCGGACCGTCAGTTCGCCGAGATCCGGCGGATCGAGACGGAGCACCCGTGGCTGAAGGGCCGGGAGATCACGGGCGTGGCGGATCCGGCGATCTGGGACGCGTCGCGCGGGGAGAGCGTGGCACAGACGGCGGCGCGGTACGGCGTGTATTTTTCGCCCGGCGACAACGAGCGGATCGCGGGGTGGATGCAGTGCCATTACCGGCTGCAGTTCGACGAGAACGGGTATCCGCGGATGTATGTGTTCCGGAACTGCAGGGCGTTTATCCGGACGGTGCCGCTGATGCTGTATTCGCAGACGCGGCCGGAGGATCTGGACACGGCGCTGGAGGACCATGTGTGCGACGAGTGGCGGTATTTCTGCATGTCGCGGTCGGTGCGGCCGATCCGGGGCGGGCAGACGGCGGCAATCTGGTCGGATCCGCTCGACCAACTGAGATAAGGAGGAAGCAATGGAGGTACGGACAACAGGCGTCCCCGTGATCGGGGAGAAGGAGCTCCGGCGGGCGGCGGAGATCCTGCGCCGCTACAAGCAGGGCAGGCAGAATCTCGAGCGGCGCATCATCGCCGACGAGGACTGGTGGAAGCTGCGGCAGTGGCGGCAGTTTGCGGACAAGGGCAATCCGAATGACGACCGGCCGGCGTCCGGGTGGCTGTTCAACGTGATCATGGGCAAGCACGCGGACGCGATCGCGGCCTATCCGGGGCCGAATATCCGTCCGCGGGAGCCGGACGACCGGATGGAGGCGCAGATGCTCTCGTCCATCCTGCCGTGCATTCTGGAGCAGAACGACTTTGAGGAGGTCTATTCCGACACGTGCTGGCAGAAGATGAAGCAGGGCACGGGCGTATGGGGCGTGTACTGGGACCAGGAGAAGCTGGGCGGGCTGGGCGATATCTCGATCCGGCCGGTGAATGTGCTGAATCTGGTCTGGGAGCCGGGCGTGACGGATATCCAGAAGTCGCAGAACGTGTTTTATCTGGAGCTGGAGGACAACGAGACGCTGCTGGCGGCGTATCCGCAGCTGGCGGGGAAGCTCGGCGGCAGCAGCGGGCTGCTGGCAAGGTACCGGACGGACGACGCGGTGGACTTGTCGGAAAAGACGCTGGTGATGGACTGGTATTACAAAAAGCGCGTGGAGGGCAGGACGGTGCTGCACTACTGCAAGTATGTGGGGCAGACGGTCTTGTACGCGACGGAGAACGATACGTTCGTGCCGTCGGTCACGCGGGAGGAGGTGGACGAGCGGGGCGAACGGACACTGGTGCAGGTGCCGGTGCGCGGGCCCGCGTGCGAGCGGGGACTGTATGACGACGGGGAGTATCCGTTCATCTTCGACCGGCTGTTTCCCATTGAGGGCTCGATCTGCGGCTACGGGTACATCGACATCGGCAAGGGCGCGCAGGAGCAGATCGACCGGATGGACCAGGCCATCGTGAAAAACACGATCATGTCGGCCACGCCCCGGTGGTTCCGGCGCGCGGACGGCTCGGTCAACGAGCAGGAGTATGCGGACTGGACGAAGCCGTTCGTGCATGTGGACGGGAATCTGGGGCAGGACTCGCTGCAGCAGGTGCAGGTGCGCACGCTGCCGGCGGTGTGCGTGCAGGTGCTGAACAGCAAGATCGAGGAGCTCAAGTGGACGACCGGCAACACGGACGTGACGAACGGGCAGGTCTCGTCGGGCGTGACGGCGGCCTCGGCCATCGCGGCGCTGCAGGAGGCCTCGGGCCGCAGCTCGCGCGCGGCGACGCGGTCGGCCTACCGGGCCTACGCGCGGATGATCCGGATGGTCATCGAGCGCATCCGGCAGTTTTACGATCTGCCGCGGAAATTCCGCATTCTGGGCGCGGGCGGGGCGGAGGAATATGTGTCCTACTGCAATGCGCATCTCAAGGCGCAAAGCCTCGGCGCGGACGGGCTGCTGCGCACGCCGGTCTTTGACGTGACGGTGACGACACAGAAGCACACGGAATACACGAAGCTGGCGCAGAACGAGCTGGCGCTGCAGTTTTTCCAGCTGGGCTTCTTCCGGCCGGGGATGGAGCAGCAGGCGCTCGCGTGCCTCGACATGATGGATTTTGACGGCAAGGAGCAGGTGCTGCAGAAGATCCGGGGCGGGACGCAGGACGCGCTCTGGCAGCGGATGGCGCTGACGCTCGCGCAGCGGTATGAGCCGGAGCTGTTCGCCTCGCTGACAGATTCTGCGCAGGGCATGCGCGCGGACGTGCGGCTGGAGGGTGAGAAGGCCCCTGCGCAGGTCCGGCAGGCGAGAAAACGCGCCGCAGAGGCGGCGCAGCCGGAATGATCACGGTACAGCTTTCCGGGACTGCGCTGACGGTGCGCGGGCACGCGGGGTTTTCACGGTACGGCAGCGATATTGTCTGCGCGGCGGCGTCGATGCTGGCGTTCACGCTGGCGGCGGCAATGGAGGAGGCGGGGCTGCAGCGGGCACCGGAGATCGAATCGGCGTGCGGCAGCTTCCGGATCGCGGTGCGCCCGCGGGAAGGTGAGCGGGCGCGGGTGGAGGCGGTGTTCGCCGCCATCGGCGCGGGGTACCGGCTGCTTGCGGCGCGGTATCCGGAATATGTGCGGGTCATGGACGAGGACAGTCCTGAAAATAGCAGGCAGAGACCCGAAGACGGCCCGGAGAACGGGCAGAAGGAGGAGAAGGATGGAGAAACTGGAATGGCTGCAGGCGTTCGCAGAGCCGGAGCAGCCGGAGACCGGCGCGGCGGCACCCACGCCGGAGCAGCAGGAGCGGCTGGCGGCGCTTTCGCCGGAGGGCACGCAGGCGCTGACGCAGGAGCAGCGCGAGGCGGCGATGCGGCAGGGCTATGCGCGGCTGAAGGCGCAGTTTGCCGCGGTGCAGGCGGTCTATCCGCAGGCGGAGCTGAGCCGGGCGCTGGAGGATCCGCGGTTTTTGCGGCTGGTCACGCACGGCGTGGACGCGAAGAGCGCCTATGAGCTGACGCATCTGCGCGAGCTGACGGCGGAGGCGATGGCCTATGGGGCCAGACGGGCGCGCGAGGAGCTGACGGCCGCCATGCAGGCGGGGTATCTGCGCCCGCGCGAGAGCGGCCTGACGCCGGGAGCCGGCGGCGCGTTCGCCGAAAGTCCGGAGCACTGGTCGCGGCAGACGAGAGAGGAACTCAAAACAAGGGCCAGACGGGGCGAGACGATCCGTCTGTGAGGAGGAAAAGGAGAATGGATATGCATCAGGAGATGGATCTGCAGCTGTTTGCCGATGCCGGTACGCTGGTGAACGCGGGCGGCAATTATGTGAACGCCTATACGGGTGAGACGACCGCTTTCCCGGAGGGCGGCGGCATGACGGCTTCGATGAAGACGTTTTACGACACCGAGCTGCTGGAAAACGCGCGGCCGGAGCTCATCCACACGCAGTTCGCCCGCAAGCAGGTGCTGCCGGCCGGGCGCGGCAAGACCGTGGAGTGGCGCAAGTGGAATACGCTCGAGGATGCGGGCGCGCTGACCGAGGGCGTGATCCCGACGGGGCAGAAGTTCGGCCAGAGCGCGGTGACGCAGGCCGTCACGCAGTACGGCACGTATGTGTCGGTGTCCGACCAGCTGGAGCTGCACGCGATCGACGACGTCATTCTGGGTGCGGCGGAGGAGCTGGGCGCGTCGGCCGGTACGACGCAGGACAAGCTGGTGCGCAACGTGGTCGTGGCCGGTACGAACGTGCAGTACTGCGACAAGGTCGGCACGAACGGCGCGCACACGGCGGTCACGAGCCGCGCGGGTCTTGACACCACGGCAAAGCTGACGCCGGACGAGGTCAACAAGGCCGTCACGCTGCTCAAAAAGCTCAAGGCGCCGAAGATCGACGGCAAGTATGTCGCCATCATCCATCCGTCGGTCGCCTATGACCTGCGCTCGTCGGACGCGTGGGTCGAGGCGCACAAGTACGCGGGGATCACGGAGCTGTTTACCGGCGAGATCGGCGAGCTGCACGGCGTGCGCTTCATCGAGACGACGGAGGCCAAGGTCTTCAACGGCGAGGGCTGCCCGGTCAAGACCGCGGCGGACGAGTCCAACGGTACGCCCGCGGAGTATTACAGCGTGTACGCGACGCTGTTTCTCGGCAAGGACGCCTACGGCATGATCGACCCGGAGGGCGGCAACATGGAGATGATCATCAAGGACAAGGGCCAGGTCGGCGGACCGCTCAACCAGTTCTCGACGCTGGGCTACAAGTTCTCCAGCGCGGCGAAGATCCTGTATCAGGACCGCATGGTGCGCGTGGAGAGCTGCGGCGCGTATTCCGCGGAGGACGAGGCGAACTGAGGCAGATGCTCCCGGACCGGCAGGCCGGTCCGGGAGCGGGCAGAAGAAAGGAGCAAGGCATGGAACACGCATTTGCAGAGATGAAGAGCATTGCGCTGCCGCGCGCGGGCGGCACGGAGCAGCAGTCGGAGTTCGTCTGCGTGAACGGACGGACGTTTCAGGTGCCGCGCGGAAAGGCGGTCGAGGTGCCGGAGCCGGTCTATGAGGTGCTGGAAAACGCCAGACGGCAGCTCGAGGCGGCGCAGAGGATCGAAGATGCGATGGCCGCGGGCTGAGAAGTCCGGCGCTGGAAGGAGGGGACGCGCATGACCATCCGGGAGGCGATCGAGCTGGTCGACCGGCTGAAGCCGAACCAGTACGGCAGCGCGGACAAGCTGCGGTGGCTGTCGGAGCTGGACGGGGCGGTCTGGCATGAGATCTGGTCGGCGCATGAGACGGCGGTCCCGGCGTTCGCGGGGTATGGGCCGGAGGCGGATCTGGACGGGACGGCGCTTCTGATCGGGTGGCCGTATGACGAGATCTACCGGTGGTATCTGGAGATGAAGATCGACGACGCCAACGGCGAGATGACGAAGTACAACAACTCCGCGGCCAAGTACAACACGTATTATCAGGCGTATCAGAACGCCTACAACCGCGCGCACATGCCGAAGGGCGAAGCGGCGTATTTCCGGCTGTGAGGAGGGATGCGGGATGTTTTATCCGAAGCTGGCCGCCGGGCGGCAGCAGACGCTGACGACGGAGGCGTTCGGCGGGTATGACCACAACCTAGAACTCGCGGACGGGGAGTTTTACGACATGGAGAATCTGTCGGCGGACGAGTATCCACTGCTCGCGCCGCGGCCAAGGCGGGGGACGGCGCAGGCGATCGAGGGCGTGCAGGGCATTCTGGCGAAGGATGCGCTGTGCTGGGTGCAGGACCAGGTGCTTTATATCAACGGCGCTTCGATGGAGGCGTATATGCCGTCCGTGTCGATCTCGGCGGGGGAAAAGCAGCTCATTTCCATGGGCGCATATCTGTGCATCTTCCCGGACGGGATCTACTTCAACACCGAGAAGTACTCGGACAACGGGTACATGGGGCAGGAGAATGTGGTCGACGCGTCGAGCACGAACGTGGAAATTTCTCTTTGTCTTGTCGACGGGACGGCGCTGACGGTGAGCTATAAGCAAGCCAGCCAGCCGGAAAGCCCGTCGAACGGGCAGTACTGGCTCGACACGTCCGGCAAGCTCCACACGCTCAAGCAGTGGGCGGAGGCGACGAGCCAGTGGGTATCCGTGCTGACGGTGTATCTGAAGCTTTCCGCGAACGGCATCGGGAAGGGCTTTCAGCAGTACGACGGCATCCGGCTTTCGGGCCTCAGCGGAAACGAGCAGGTCGAGAAGCTCAACGGCAGCCAGATCCTCTACGATGTGGGCGAGAGCTACCTCGTGATCGTGGGCCTCGTCGACGAGACGACGAAGGTGACGAGCGGGACCGTGAAGACGGCGCGGAAGGTCCCAAGCATGGACTTCATCACCGAGAGCGGGAACCGGCTGTGGGGCTGCAAGTACGGTGTGGCGGACGGCGAGACCGTCAATGAGATCTACTGCTGCAAGCTGGGCGATTTTAAGAACTGGGAGTGCTACCAGGACGTGTCGACGGACTCGTGGCGCGCGAGCTGCGGCACGGACGGGAAGTGGACCGGCGCGGCGACGCTGGCGGACAGCCCGGTGTTCTTTAAGGAGGACTGCTTCCACCGGGTGTATCCGTCGGCGACGGGGGCGCATCAGGTGGTCGTGCAGAAGTGCGCGGGCGTGCAGAATGGGTCAAGCAAGAGCCTCGTCGTGGTGGATGACCGGCTGTATTACAAATCGCGCATGGGCGTTTGCGTGTACGACGGGAGTCTGCCGCAGGAGATCGGCAGCTGCTTCGGGACGAAGCTCTACTACAACGCCGTGGCCGGCGGCGCCAGAGGAAAGTATTTCATCAGCATGGAGGATGAAGGTCATAACTGGTCGCTGTTCGTCTACGATACCCGCAAGGCGTTATGGCACAGGGAGGACGATACCCACGCGGCGGACTTCGCCAGGGTGGACGATGAGCTGTATTTTCTCGAGAATGGAACGCTCAGGACTGTCTATGGATCGGTCGGGACGCTGGAAGACAGTGTGCAGTGGATGGCGGAAACGGGGATCATGACGTATGGACTCGTCGGGAAGAAATACGTCTCGCGCATCAATCTGCGGATGCAGCTGCCGAAGGGTTCCTCGGTCGACTTCTGGGTGCAGTATGACTCTGACGGCGTCTGGCGGCACTGCGGGCATATCGAGGGGCGAGGCCTCAGGACCTTCCTGCTGCCCATCCGACCGGCCAGATGTGACCACCTGAAATTCCGGCTGACGGGGAAGGGCGAGATGAAGCTGTTCAGTCTGGCACGGGTGCTGGAAGCGGGGAGTGATGCGTAATGGGATCTTTGACACTTGCATACCCGTCGATCGCGGGGAAGACGACGCAGGAGCAACTGGAGAGCATGCGGCGGTATCTGTGCAGCGTGACGGAGCAGCTGAACCTTGCCGACTGGTCGGCGAAGGCGACGCTGACGGAGATCTCGCAGGCCATCGACGCGGACAGCCTCTCCGAGGCGGAGAAAAAAACGACGCTCTCCGGCTACGGAGCGCTGAAAGCGCTCATCATCAAGACGGCGGACTTCGCCGCGGCAAATTCGGAGACGTGGTCGACGAAGCTGTCCGGCAGCTATGTGGCCATCTCGGACTTCGGCAAGTATCTCGAGAAGACGCAGCTGACGATCGAGGGAAACTCGGTCGGCATCAAACAGCTGTATGACTACACGGCGGGCGTCAACAACCAGTTCTCGGTGAATTCGCAGCAGTACATCAAGACGGGGCTGCTGTACTACAAGGACGCTGTGCCGGTCTACGGCGTGGGCGTGGGGAACATCGAGACGACGGTGACGGATGGCGGCGAACGGGTCATCGACCAGACGAAAAATGAGCTGGTGACGGTGACGCCGGACCGGGTGAGCTTCTGGCAGGACGGGCAGGAGGTCGCGTACCTCAGCGATAAAAAACTGCACTTCCCGTCCGGGACGCTGGAGGCAGCGGGGGCGGTGCTGTCGGGGAAGATCACGGCGGCAGCCGACTCGACCTTCGGGCCGTGGACGATCTCGGAAAGCAGCATATACCGCACGGCCAACGAATTTGGGGGCAGCGCTAGCATGTACTTCGGCACGAGCGGGCTTTCCATCAAGGACAAATTCAAGGTCGACGCGAACGGCAAGCTGACGTGCACGGGGGCGAGCATCTCCGGTGCGATCACGGCGACGAGCCTCAACGTGACGAACGCCGTGGTCACAGGGCTGCGGGCGGACGACATCACGGCGGGCAATTTCTCGGCCTCGCGCATCAACGGCGGGATCCTGGATTTCAATAATTTTTCGGTCGACCACCTGTCGGCGAGCGATATCACGACGGGGACGCTGTCGGCGGACTATATCAAGCTCGGCGGGGATATGGCGGTGTATTCGTCGCTGCTGGGAAGCGCAGTCGGCGGGTATCTGGGGTACACGACGGGCGATTACGGCGGCGCGGGCATCCATCTGATGAGCGGCTATGGCGAGGTCGTCGCCACGACGAGCGGCGCGAAGCTCTGCTATGGGCAGAACACGCTGTCGGTGACCGGCAGCGGCGCGCATACGAACTGCACGATGACCGTGGGCGGGAATCTGTCGGTCTCGGGCGGCGCGGCGCCGGAGTATGACGGCGCGGGCTCGCTCGGGTATTCGAACTACCGCTGGTCGGTCGTCTATGCGCAGACGGGCACGATCAGCACGTCCGACCGGGAGAAGAAGACGGAGATCTCCGACGAGCTTGACCGCTATGACGCGCTGTTCGCGCGGCTGCGGCCGGTCTGCTACCGGCTGAAGGACGGGACGTCCGGCCGGGTACATACGGGGCTGATCGCGCAGGACGTGGAGCAGGCGCTCGCGGCCTGCGGGCTGACGGGGCAGGATTTCGCGGCTTTCGTCCGGTCGCCGCGCGAAGGCGGCGGGGCGGATTACGGCCTGCGGTATGAGGAACTCGTGGCTCTCTGCATCCGGCAGATCCAGCGGCTGCAGGCGCGGGTAGAACGATTGGAGGGATGAACATGAGCAGACTTTCCGGAAGCATCCACACGCTCCGCGCGGGGCTGGTGGAGGCGATCAACGCGGCGGGGCTGCCGCCGTGCATCGTCGGCATGGTGCTCGAGCAGGTGCGCGGGCAGGTGGCCGTGCTGGAGCGGCAGGAGGAAGCGGAAAAAGAGGAAGAACAGGAGGCAGAAGATGGCGCTTTACAGAGTGCAGAGTAACGGCAAGGCGCCGACCGGCCTGCAGGCGGGCGACGAGGTCGTGACGGGCGGCGGCACCTACCGGATCCTGGGCGTCAACGCGGACGGCAGCTACCGCAGCGCGCTCAGCAACCAGCAGCAGACGATCTACAACTACCGCGGCAGCTACGGCGTGCCTGCGGCCCGCGCGGCGCAGCAGCCGGTGCAGGATCTTTCCGGCGTGTCGGAGGCAAAGGCGGCGCTCGGGCGCGTGCAGGCGGCGAAGCCGGGGGCATATGCCTCCCGGTGGGAGGGGCAGCTGCAGGAGCTCTATGACCGGATCGCGGAGCGGGGAGACTTCTCCTACGATCTGGGCAGAGATCCGGTGTACCGGCAGGCCAGAGAGCAGTATCAGACGGCGGGCAGGCTCGCTATGCAGGACACGATGGGGCAGGCGGCGGCGCTCACGGGCGGCTACGGCTCGAGCTACGGCCAGCAGACCGGACAGCAGGCGTACAATGCGTATCTGCAGCAGCTGAACGAGATCGTGCCGGAGCTGTATGCGCAGGCGCGGGAGCAGTGGCAGAGCGGAGAGGCGGCGCTCTATGACCGCTATCAGCTGCTCAGCAGCCGCGAGCAGAGCGACTACGCGCGCTACCGCGACCAGATGAGCGACTACTACGTGGAACTGGACGACGCGCGCAGCGCGTATGCGAGCGCGGCGAAGCTGGCGAACGACAATTACTGGAGCTCGCTCGAATATCAGGCGGACCGTGAGGACGCGGCGAACGCGCAGTATTGGAAGCAGCTGGCCTACGCGGACAAGCAGGCCGCGGCTGCCGAGGCGGCCGCGAAGGCGGCGCAGAACGCTGCGGCGAAATCTACCGGTACGGCGGGCAGCCGGAAGCAGAAGACGGCGTCTTCCAAGGCCGGCGGCCGCAGTACGGGCGTGAAGAAGACCCGCAGCAGCGCCTGGACGAGCGGGCAGGCGGAGCTGAACTGACGGAAGGGGGAGACGGGCATGACAAAGCTTCCGGCGGCAAGGCCCAGCCCGCGTGTGGCGGGCGGCGTGCTGCGCTGGTACGCGGGAGATACGTTTAAAGTCACGCTGCGGCTGGAGCTGCAGGATCAGGACGGCGAGGCGGTGACGGTCGGCGCGGACGACAGCGTGACGGTCCGGTTCTATGATGAGCAGAACGCGCCGGTGCACACCTTCTCCTTTACCGGCGTGACGGGGAACTGCGTGACGCTGGTGTTTGACGAGACGGTGAGCGCGAAATTCCCGCAGGGGGCGTATCGCTACGATATCCTCTATACGCACGGCGACAAAACGACGCTCGCGCGGGGCAACTGCGCGGCGGCAGAATGAGGTGAGCGGATGCGAGTGGAAATTCCAAATACGATCGCGGTCACGCTGCACGGGCTGGTCTCCCGCGGCGTGAAGGCGGCGGAGGTCACGGACGAGGGCCATCTGGTGCTGACGCTGACGGATGGGAGCCGGGCGGATCTCGGCTCCGTCCTCGGCCCGCAGGGCGCGCGCGGCGAGCAGGGCCTGCCCGGCCCGAAGGGCGAGACCGGCACGCAGGGGCAGACCGGTGCGCAGGGACCGGCCGGTCCCGCGGGTCCGGCCGGACCTGCAGGCCCGCAGGGAGAACCGGGGCCGAAGGGCGACCCCGGCCCGCAGGGCGAGACGGGGCAGACCGGCGCGGGCTTCACGATCCGGGGCTTTTTCGCCACGGCGGAGGCGCTGGCGGCGGGCGTCGATGCGCCGGAGGCGGGAGACGCCTACGGCGTGGGCGCGGCAGCGCCGTATGACATTTACATTTATGACGGCGCGGTGGGCGCGTGGGTCAACAACGGGCCGCTGCAGGGCGCGAAGGGCGCGGACGGCGTCGACGGCATCGACGGTGTGACGCCGGTGATCGGCGCGAACGGCAACTGGTATCTGGGCGAGACCGACACCGGCAAGCCCGCCTGCGGCGAAAAGGGCGACAAGGGTGAGCCCGGCGCAGACGGCGCAAAGGGCGACCCCGGCGAGACCGGCCCGCAGGGCCCAACGGGCCCACAGGGTGAGACGGGCCCGCAGGGTCCGACCGGTCCACAGGGCGAGAAAGGCCCACAGGGCGAGACCGGCCCGCAGGGGCCCGCGGGCGCGGCGCCGGTGAAGGGGACGGATTATTTTACCGAGGCGGACAAGCAGGAGCTGGCTGCGGCGGCTGCGGCGCAGGTCAGCGTGCCGGTCAGCTCCGTCGACGGGCAGACCGGCGCGGTCAGCCTGGCGGGGACGTATGCGACGCCCGCGGACCTTACGGCGCGGCTGAACCGGAGCACGGACGTCCACGCCGCCGACACGGCCTACACGACCTACATGGCCCGCGGCGAGGCGCTGTTCGCGCAGGAGACGACGCCGACGGTCAACGGCGCGATCGCCTGGCAGTATGAGTAGGGAGGCGGGGAGATGGCGCACAGGACGCTGATCGGCGGCACGGGCTATACGGTCACGGGCGGCACGGATCTCATTGACGGCACGGCCCGCAGCCGGACGGCAGGCCGGACGCTGGTGGACGGCACGGCCTACGCGATCGGCTTTGGCGGGCTGGATGCGGACTTTTCCAAAAACAGCTGGCGGACGATCATCGCCGCCTGCCAGAACAAGCAGGTGCCGGACACATGGAACGTCGGGGACAGCTGTATGATGGCGTTCGGGAAGAAAAACTATCAGATCGACATCATCGGCAAGAACCACGACGATTATGCCGACGGCTCGGGTAAGGCTCCGCTGACGTTCCAGATGCACACGTGCTATGCGACAGAGTACAAGATGAATAACTCTGGTAGCAACACTGGGGGCTGGGCAGACTGTCTGCTGCGGACGACTGGTGGTTTCAAGATAATAAAGTCGAAAATGCCAGCAGAGGTCGTGGCCGCGCTGAAGGCCGTGACAAAGAAGACCACGGCAGGCGGTGCGAGCTCGGCCATCGACACGACGGAGGACACGCTGTTCCTGCTGTCGGAGATCGAGGTGCAGGGCACACGGACATTCTCCTATCCAGGCGAGGGCACGCAGTACGCGTATTACAAGACGGCGGCCAACCGGAAGAAAAACCGTGCATGGTATCTGCGCTCGCCGAGACTCAACAGCACCACCTGCTTTGACAGAACTGGATGGAGCGGTGAAGCGGACTGGAGCGTCGCGTCCGAGGTGGACGGCATCACGGCGGCATGGTGCTTTTAAGGAAAGGAGAGACGGGGAGAGGCAATGATCTATCTGAAGGTACAGGAGAATGAATATCCGGCATACATCAGCGGAAGGCTGATCGACCGCGACTGGGACGGGCGCGCGTCCAAGTCCATTACGCTGACGATGACGCACGCGCAGGCCGCGCAGCTGTTTACGGACGGCCTTGGCTGGTCGATCGTCCAGCGGGAGACGGTGCCGGACGGCACGGACGGCGGCGGGACCGAGACCGTGCAGGAATGGGACAATGCCGACTACTGCGTCGCGGGCCCGATCACGGATCACCGCGACGGAACGCTGACGGTCAAGATGGGCAAATACACGCAGCTCGAAGAGGCGCTGCGGCAGATCGGGGAGGCACTGGCATGACGAAACTGGAAGAAAAGCTGCTCGCGCAGATCAGAGCCCGGCTCGAGGGGCTGGACGTGCGCGCGTCGGACAAGCTGGCGGCGCTGCTGCCGGCGCTGCGGAAGCTGACGGAGGGCTATGCGGCGCTCGGCGCGGCGGCAAAGAAAACGCTGGCGGGCCTCATTCCGGAGCTGGCGGCGCTCATCGAGGCGGCGGAGGATGCGCTGCGATGAGTGCGGGGCAGATGACGGCGTTTTCCGCGCTGGTCAGTGTGTGCAGCGGGCTGGGGTCGATCGTAACGCTGCTGGTGCTGCTGGCGAAGCCGGTGCGGGAGCGGCTGTTCGGGATGAGCGCCATCCGCGAGGGGCAGAAATGTATGCTGCGCGCGGACATGCTGGCGACATATTATAAGCACAGGGAGGAAAAGACCATCCGGCAGTATGAATATGAGAACTATCTCTATGAGTACAAGGCCTACAAGGCGCTGCGCGGCAATTCATTCATCGACCGCATCGCGCAGGAGATCGCCGGGTGGGAGATCGTGACATGAAAGGAGCTTCGGGAGGTATGGAACAGGTTTTGAAGCGCATTGAAAATCTGCTGACGGTCAAATCGATCGTGACGCTGGCGCTGACGGCGGTCTTTGCGTGGCAGGCCGTAAAGGGCGAGGTCAGCCAGGACTTCATGATGATCTACACGACGGTCATCGCCTTTTATTTCGGCACCCAGGCGCAGAAGCTGCACAGCGAGGCGGGTGCGAAGCATGACGACGGCGCATCCGAGTAATTACACCAGAGGACGGACGCAGCGCATCGAATTTCTCGTTCTGCACTACACGGCCGGACGCAATGACTCCGCCGCGGGGAATCTGAACTATTTCCGGTCCCCGCGCGGGGCCTCGGCGCATTATTTTGTCGACCGGAACGGCTGGCTGCAGTCGGTGGACGACGGCGATACGGCCTGGGCGGTCGGCACGGCTGGCGTCTACCGGCAGAAGCATCCGCGCTGCCACAACGGCAACTCGATCTCCATCGAGATGTGCTGCCGGTATGAAAACGGCCGGTACTGGCTGGAGGACGCGGTGGTCGAGAATGCGGCGCTGCTCACGAGAACGCTCATGCGGACCTATCAGATCCCGATCGGGAACGTGCTGCGGCACTACGATGTGGTGAGCAAGCGCTGCCCGGCTATGTGGGTGGACGACGAGTCGGCGTGGGTCCGGTTCAAACGGCTGGTGATGGAGGTGATGGAAGTGACGAAGGAGGAGCTGCTCAGCTTGCAGGGCACCGGCGACGCGCCCTCGGACTGGGCGCGGGAGGCGACCGAATGGGCGAAGCAGAACGGGGTGTTCACCGGCGACAGCGCGGGGAACTTCGGCTGGCAGCAGCCGATCACCCGCGAGGCCGCGGCGAAGCTGCTGTATGAGTATCACTTGATGCAGAAGGAGTAAAAAAGGCTCCCCTCCCAGGGGCCGGCTCCCCTTTCAGGGGAGGCTTTGGAATGCGCATTCCCATGGCGTCCCCTATGAGGGGAAGCTGTCAGCCGACAGGCTGACGGATGAGGTGGACAGCGCCTCATAGACGCAAGTGCCCCACCTCATCCGTCACGGCTCCGCCGTGCCACCTTCCCTCATAGGGGAAGGCAGGGGCGGCGGAGAATTGACAGGGCGGGCGGCGGCATGGTAAGATGGAAAAAAGGAACAGGAAAGGAGCAGGGGTATGCTGAGGATCCTGCTGATCAGTGCGGGGGCGATTCTGGAGACGCTTTTTATTATGCGGTCCTACCGCAGGCGCGATGGGATGTCGGTGTTTCTCAAGACGGCGGCTTCGCTCGTGTTTGTGCTGCTGGGGCTTTTGGAGCTGCGGCGCACGGGGACGAGCGTGTACGGCGAGCTGGTCGTCGCCGGGCTGACGCTCGGGATGCTGGGCGATCTGCTGCTGGCGCTGCGGTATCTGGGGCAGAAGCTGCATCATTTCTTCTTCGCGGCGGGCTCGGTCTCGTTTTTCCTGGGGCACGTGGTGTATATCGCGGCGATCTTGACGCTCTGCCCGCAGGCGTGGACATATGCGATCCCCATTGCCGTCGTGGCGCTCGGCGCGGCCAGCTTCTACGCCTACGCCAAGGAGGTGCGGGCCGGGAAGGTCACGCCGCTCGGCGCGGTGTATATCGCGAGCGTGCTGTTTATGACGGCCTGCGCGGCGACGGGCGCGTTCATCAGCTCGAGCCGGGCGCTGTTTCTGTTCTTCGTCGGCGGCGTATGCTTCTCAGCGAGCGACAATATGCTGGTCGTGCTCTCCTTCGGGAAAGACGACAGCCCGTACCGCAACGCCGTCCTGCACGTGCTGTACTACATGGCCCAGATCTTCATCGCCCTGACGATCGAGTTTGCGTGAAACGGGCCGGAGTACGGCTCTTGCAAAAAAAGCAGTAGAGCAAAGATAGGCATAGGGGTGTCATCGGTGCTTGCTTTATGAAAGGACATTCAATCAGATTTGAGATATACCATGTGAAAAAGGAGATTGCACTATGAAAAGAGAGCTGATCATCGGGATTATGCTTGCTGTTGTCTGCGGTCTGACCGCGAAGGACGTGTTAGACGCGATCCGCTGCCGAAAGCGGGAGGAAGAGCTCAGCCTGCGGCTGCAGGCAGGGCTCGTCCTGGATGTCCTGATGGTGATCCTCCTGGTCGTATTGCTGGTGAATTGACGAGAAAATCGCCCCGTGCTGCGCAGCAGCACGGGGCGATTGTTTTTTGACCGGAAAAATTCAATGGGTGGAAGCTTCCTCTCCGGATTCGTGGTAGTCGGAGCGGGGGAGGTTCCAGTGGTAGTAGGCGGCGAGCAGGCGCAGGACGACGACGACGGCGGCACCGAAGAGCATGGCGGCGTTGCCGCCGAGCGCGCGCCAGCACAGCGCGCAGATCAGCGCGCCGACGATCGACGCGCAGGCGTAGAAGTGCCGCACGAAGATATACGGCCGCTCGCCGGAGAAGACGTCGCGCAGCACACCGCCGCCCACGCCGGTGATGAGGCCGACGAAGATCAGCAGGAACAGCGTATAATCCTCCGACTGCTGGTACGCGCACTGCACGCCCACGACCGTAAAGACGCCGAGGCCGACCGCGTCCATCACGAGCAGCAGCCGGTCAAAGACCGGCTCGTGCCGGCCGATGCGCGCGCGCATGTGCGGCAGGAACATCAGAACGGAGACGGCGGCCGCCGTGAGCGTATAGACGGGATTCTGAAACGTGACCGGCGGCGTGACGCCGAGGATGAGGTCGCGGACGATGCCGCCGCCCACGGCTGTGCAGATCCCGAGCACGATGACGCCGAACAGGTCCATCTGCTTCTTGATGCCGACGATGGCGCCGGACACGGCGAAGGCGACGGTCCCGATCAGCTCGAGCACAAAGACAAGGGCATCAGACATGGCGTTCCTCCTGCGCATGTTTTTTCTGCAGCGCGAGCGCGGCGAGGCCCACGGCCGTGCCGACGGCTGCGCAGCCGGTCGAGAACCAGAGCATCAGCGTCGTGCCGCCGAGATCGAGCAGATACCCGGAGACGAGCGAGCCCAGCAGTGTGCTGAGCGAGATGGCGACGATCGTCCGCAGCGACTGGCCCTGGACCCGGTCGGCGGGGGCGACGGATTCGTTCGCAAAATAGACCGAGGCCGGGAAGAACAGCCCGTAGCCCAGCATCTGCACGGGCTGCACGGCGAGGAGCATCCCAAGAGACCCCGAGGCCAGGATCAGAAGCGGCTTGACGGCCATGAAGACGATCGAGATGAGCAGGATCTTCGCGCTGGACAGCCGCTTGCGCAGAAGCCCGAAGACCAGCGCCGACGGCAGCTCCGACGCCGCCATCAGAAACTGCGCCAGCCCCAGCGCCCGGCTGTCGCCGCCGCGGCTCGTGACCAGCGTGACGAGGAAGCCGCTGATCGGCATGACACCCATCATGCCGAAGAAGCAGGCGATGAGCATGAGCGTAAAGGTCCGGCTGCCGCGCAGGATCTGCAGGGCGGAATGGCCCTCGGCCGCGCCCTTCTGCGGCTGCGGCAGGAGTTGCGCCGGGATGGACGGGAACAGCAGCAGGCAAACGAGCATCACCAGCTGCTCGGCGCAGTGCGCCAGCAGCGCGGTCTGCATCCCGAAACGCGCGGTCAGCAGGCCCGTCGCCACGCACAAAAGCGCGTAGCTGAGCGAGCCGATGCCGCGCGAGAGGCTGTAGGGGATCGACACGCCCGCGTTGACGTATTGCATGCCCATGGAGTCGATGAGCGGGTAGGAATTGGTCTCCAGTACGCCGAAGAGGAAAAACGTCAGCGCGGTGAGCAGAAAGTTGGGGCGCGTAAAATAAAAGACCAGATTGAGCGCGATGGCCGGCAGCAGCATCACGATCAGCAGCCGCTTGAGCGGCACCTCCGGGTGCCGGTCGGCCCAGCCGCCGATGACCGGCTGCGTGAACAGGCTCGCAAAGTAGCACAGCGCGCAGAAGATCCCGGCCTGCCCGGCCGTAAAGCCGCGGTCGAGCACCACGGCGGCCTGGTAGGCGCAGATGGAGCTGAGCATGCCCCAGAAGCTGGCCTGCAGCAGAATATAGCAAATCACGATCCGTTTTCTGGACGCCATGGCGGTTGCCTCCGTGTGATCCATAAATTCAAATTCAGCAACACAATTATAAGGCCCGGCAGAGACAAAAACAAGTGGGGGAAGGCGCGGAATTGCGCAGAAAATCCTGAAAAAACGCTTGATTTTCTGCCCATCATATGCTAAAATACACTGGTCTGTGAAAAGGACGGTCCTCTGCCGCAGCCGGCACGAGAGTGCAGCGGCATTTCCTTGCGGTATGAACGTTCTGAATTTGAAGGAGGACACAACTATGGATCTCATGAAGGCTCTGACCAGCCAGTACATGAAGCAGGAGCTGCCTGAAGTTCAGGTCGGCGATACCGTTCGCGTTCATGTCAAAATCAAGGAAGGTTCCCGCGAAAGAATCCAGATCTTCGAGGGCACCGTCATCGCCAAGAAGCACGGCGGTATCGAAGAAACCATCACCGTTCGCCGCATCTCCTATGGTGTCGGCTGCGAGAAGGTTTTCCCGCTCCACGCTCCCAACGTCGTCGACGTCGAGTGCGTCCGCCACGGCAAGGTTCGCCGCGCGAAGCTGTACTATCTGCGCGACCGTCTTGGCAAGGCCGCAAAGGTCAAGGAAAAGGTCTGATCTCCATCGTCCAGAAACCGCCGCTCCCTGTCGGGGCCGGCGGTTTTTCCTTTTGCACAGCTTCTGCTGGTAAAGTCAATTTGGGTATGATAGAATACTGAATATAAATACATGCAGGAGGCGGCCATGAAACAGATCCTTATGATCGGCACCGGCGGGACCATCGCGTCCGGAAAGACGGCGGAGGGGCTGATGCCGGAGCTGACGAGCGAGCAGCTGCTCGCGTTCGTCCCGGCAGTGTCGGCGCTGTGCCGGGTGGAGTGTCTGCAGCTGCTCTCGCTCGACAGCACGAATCTCGGCCCGGCCCACTGGCTGCAGATCGCGGGGGCTATCCGCGCACGCTATGACCGGTACGACGGCTTCGTCATCAGCCACGGCACGGACACCATGGCCTATACCGCGGCGGCCCTGAGCTATCTGATCCAGGGCGCGGCCAAGCCGATCATCCTGACGGGCGCGCAGAAGCCCATCAGCTTCGACTCGACCGATTCCAAGGTCAACCTGACCGACGCGTTCCTCTGCGCGTGCAGCGACACGCTGCACGGCGTGATGATCGTCTTCAACGGCAAGGTCATCCAGGGCACGCGCGCGTGCAAGACGCGCTCAAAGAGCTACGAGGCCTTTTCCAGCATCAATTATCCGTATCTGGCCGTGCTGCAGGACGGGTGCATCCTGCAGTATATCGAAAACGCCTGCCGGCCGGAGCCGGTCTTCTATGACCGGCTGGATGACCGCGTGGCGCTGCTGAAGCTCATCCCCGGCACGCGGGCGGAGCTGGCCAGCTGGATGCTGGCGCACAACGACGCGCTGATTTTGGAGAGCTTCGGCGTCGGCGGGATCCCATCGTATGATGGAAATGACTTTTTGTCTGTGCTGGAGGCGGGGATCCGCGCGGGGAAGACCGTCGTGCTGACCACGCAGGTGCAGAATGAGGGCAGCAACGTCGGGGTCTATCAGGTCGGACACAAGATCCGGGAGTGCCCGCAGGTGCTCGAGGCCTTTGACATGACGACGGAGGCCATCGCTGGCAAGCTCATGTGGATCCTCGGTCAGACCCGCGCCCCCGAAACCATCCACCGCCTGTTCTACACCCCCGTCGCAAACGATATCCTCAACTACCACACCTGATG
>CDZG01045135.1_pt1 | contig 29339 bp, 29 predicted proteins | sample 557741 | NCBI WGS metagenome assembly CDZG01 (sample SAMEA3182086, study PRJEB8094) | gut metagenome | biome: human; feature: gut; material: Stool; isolation source: human stools | place: Canada | collected 2013-01-21
TATATTATATATGTATATCTATATAAGATATAAAGAATTTCATAAGTATTTGATAGCCAATTAGTTAGTTAAATTAGCAATATCGGAATCCGATATTTTGGTATTCAAAAATAGCCAACTAATATCGGATTCCGATATTTTAACAGTTATTAGTATCAGATTTCGATATTTTTTATTATCTTTGTAATATCGAAATAAGACATAAAATAACAAATATGAATCAAAAGTACTATATGAAAGTAGGGGATAAGCCAATAGAAATAGCCAACCCTAAGATGAACGCTAATAAGCGTAGGTATATTAACAAAGCTAGTGAGAATTATGATAAAGCTGCTAGCAAAGTTATTAAAACTATTTTTACTCTTAATACTAATCGTAATAAAGATAGTGAAGAAGTATATGAAGGAATAAAAGGTCAAATACTTCTAAATAAACTTGGAAAGATTAAGAGAAAAAGTTATCACACAGTAAACGATGATTTTTGGATTTATATAGAAGATTTAAATCCTCAACAAGTAGTTCTACTTATTTATATATCTTGTCACTTAGATTATAACAGTAATGTATTTATAGCTGATTATGAACAAATAGCTAACGATTTACATCTTAGTTTATCACGTACAAAGAATATATTTACTGAACTACTTGCTATTCCTAATCAAATAATAGCTAAAACCAATATAGCTAAAGTATATCTTATAAATCATAATGTACTATTTAGAGGTAGTTATGATGAATTTATAGATATATATAATGAGTTATATGATGGTGAACAAGCTTGTTTTGATGATAAGAATAGAGTAATCATTGCTTAAACTATTAAAGGTGAACTTATTAAAGTTCACCTTTATTAATATGATTATAAGGATATTCATAATCATCAATATTATCATAAATATCCTCATAATCTATATCACTAACACTCATATCAATGTTGAAACTGAATACCAGTAATATCGTCAATATTAATAGTTATTCTACCATAATTATCGTCATTAGCATAAGATAAAAGACTAACAGTATCATTATTAATGGTATCAATAACAGCAAAATTAACTACATATTTATCAGTTACAACAGTAAGACTTTTATCATTAAAAGCCTTATAAGCTACAAGAATAGCTAAAATCATTGTTTTATTCATAATATAGTTCTCCTATTTTTTAATTAATACTTTTATTAGCAGTAGAACGCTTACTTTCACTATAAGACATTTCCACATCAAAACCTTTTTTGTTCTTGTTGACAAGACCTTTTTAGTTCTTGTCGAGTACTTGTTCTTTCTTGTTGACTAGTAGCAACATGAGAAGCCACTCTAGCCTAAGCTAGAGCAGCAACCATATTAACCACGAAGAGCTTTGCGAGTAGCATTCCAAGCAGTTCTGCGTTCTTTAGTAGTAACATAAGCATCACTAATACCATCGTAATCAATAGCATAGCGACCAATAGGAGCAATAGCGTCAATAGTAAACTTGCTAATATGAATGCTGTCATATACAGCAATCACCTGTTGACCATTAGCTTCATACTGCTCACCAGCAGCACGTTCAGTCAATTCTACATCGACTGTTGCGCCCATAAGTAAATCCTCAAATTGCTGATTAGTTGGGTCAGTAGCCATAGCCATAAACGCTATGTCATCACCAAGTTCACTATCAGCTTCGTTGATGAAATGTAATAGCTGTCGCATACTCATAACGAGTTGCTTACGTTTGCCATGTGCGAAACCATTCTGACTATCAATGAAATCAAACTCGTCAGCAGTATTCATAATAATAGTACGAGCATTGCTTTCAACATTAACACGAACTTGAGCAGAAATAATAGTAGTTTTCATAATTGTAAATGATTTGAATTAATAAAACAAACTAGTACACGACTAGTTAGCCGAAGTCCTTCTCCAGCCAAAACTTTTTTAGTTGTTGCATGACTAGAATTTTTCAGTTGTTGATGAGTAGGGGGGGGCATTCAATCTTTATCTCGATGACCGGGGTGGCTAAGTAATACCCTCTCCCTTACAATCATAAATATAATTTTCTATATAATCATCTTATTCTTTATTATAACTACCATTACCTTATTCTTTCATTATAACTATAATAATCTCTAATATAGTCTTTATAATTATTTTCTTTATTATCATTAGTAATATAATCATTTGTTTTACTTTAATTACTTTATACTTTTACTTTATACTTTTACTTTATCATTACTACCATTACTTGTTTCATAGTTTTCTTTATTATTACTACTTGTTTCACTTTTATCATTATCATTATCATTACTTTTAATTAATCATTATATTGATTTTACTATTACTTTACTTACTAATCGTGCTGATAATTATCAAATTTAGTTAATTCCGTTTAACTAATTATAATTTATTACTAATATCATTATTACTTTCATTATTATTATCTATATTTGCAGCAGTATTTCTAGCACCTACAGTATTACTATTTACTAAGTTAAGTTCTGTAGGCTGAAATAACTTAATAGTACGGACACTATTCAAAGTATTAATTTAAAATATAAAGTTATGGTTGATTTAAAAGTTAATTATCTTGGTCTTAATCAGACATTTCGTATGCCTACTAGTATTAGTGAAATTAACATGAATGTAATTGCTGATTACGTTAAACATGTTAATGTTAGTAAGGATTATGCTCTTATTGCTGTTGTATTTAAAGAGCGTCCTATTACTATTGTAAGTGTTAGTAAGCAGAATAAGAATGCAAGTGTTAGTGGTGTTGCTGTTATGATTAAGAGTAATACTAATGATGAGTTTATTAAAGACATTAAACTTGGTGAAACTATAATTATTTCTCCTAGTGATATTGCTATGGGACATCATGTTAATTCTCCTGCTAATGTTCTTACTCCTGGTTTCTTACTTAATCTTCTTCAAACTAATTTTGATTTAAATAAGAAACTTATGGCTATTGGAGTTCCTACTTATTTTGTAGATTTTAAGATTGTTCCAGTTTGTAATATTCATGGCTCTGTAGGAAAGTATATTCCTGTTAGTCAATATTATATTTCTCCTGATGCTGGAGAAACTGATATGGATAAGTAATTTTACATTGAACATCTTCTACGGGGAGGCTTAAAAAGCTAAGGGAGTTTATACTCCCAAAGCTTCATATTATAGTGTTAATAATATTACTAATATGAAATATAAAATAAACGATGAAGGTTTAGAAGAAGGTAAATTTCCTAGTTCTACTGGTAAACAAGTTCTTATTGAAAATAAAGCATCTATACTTAAAACTATAGATGATAATATTATAGATAAGGATGTTGCCATGATGATTCTAGTTCAACTTGAAAAAGATGCTCAACGTCATTTAGAAGCTGATGAAGTTACTGCTATTCCTTATCTTGGTAAGATTAAAAGAAAAGCTGGTTCAAAAGCTTATGCTGAAAACAAAGAAACTCTAGATGCAGCTAAAGAAACTATGAGTCCTGAAAACTTTGAAAATTTTAAGGCTGCAATGATGAGAGAAGCTGTTATTAGAGACAACGAAGCAAAAGTATATAATTATCAAGTTGCACGTATGGCTAATAAGAATGGTAAAACTTATTGGAAATGTGTTGAACGTCGTGGTAAATATTATGCTAATATTAGATTTTATTGTTTAGGTTGTTTAAATTATTCTGAACCATGCAACGAGATAGATTAATAATAGATAATCTTTTGCTTATTGATGATAATGGTATGCCTGAAGCTCCAACTATTCGTCAATTAATAGATAAAGACGTTAGAGAGCTTTATACTAGAGATAAGTCTAAAGATAAGTCTGGTTACGTAAAAGACTGTATAGTTATTTATTATCTTGGAGACCCTAAGTCTCCTGCAAAACAAAGTGGTTTAAGTGATGCTGAAGCTCTTAAAATGGCTATAGAACAAGCTGGTCTTCCAGCTAACTACATACCTAGTGCTCTTGTTTTGAAGATAATTAAAAGATATTATGCTCAAAATATAGGAGAAGCTGGTAGAGTTGTTGAGAATCTTCTTAAAACTCTACATAATGTAAATATTGCAGTTGATTCTATTAACGCTTTGCTTAATGAAAAGCTTAGAGATAGAGCTAATTTAACTATAGAGAATGTAAGTACTCTTTTAGATTTAGTAGATAAAGTTACTGCTAAAGCATCTGAGATTCCTAAGACTTTAAAATCTTTGAATGAAGCTAAGGAAAATCTTATGTATGAAAAAGAGTCTGAAAAAGCTAGAGGTGGTGGTGCTATTACTAGTAGTATGAATGCTGCTGATTATGTTTAACATTATATTGTTTAAGTTATGAATAGTATTTATGAAAATAACTTTCTTTATTTTGATGAAGGTCCACATAAATATACCGATTCTTTAGGTAATGAATATCTTAGTGTAACTACTAATATAGAGAATTACTGTCCTAAGTTTGATAAGAAGTATTGGCTTAGAAAGAAAGCTAAAGAACGTGGTATTAGTGAACGTAAACTTGAAGCTGAATGGGAAAGAATAACTAAAGAAGCTTGTGAACGTGGTACAGCTACACATAATGGACTTGAAGATGGTATTAAAGGAAGTAGTATGTTTAAAGATGCTATTCAATATCTTAATCAAGTTAAAAGTGGTAGATGTATAACTGTAGCTGATATTCCTAATCTTACAGCTCATCCTCTAGATATAGAACAATTTAAAGAAGCTACTAATAATAAGTATCCTGAAATATATCAAGTATTTCAATATTATGTAAATAAAGGATATACTATTTATTCTGAAATTGGAGTATTTGTTCCAGAGTTACTTCTTAGTGGTACTATAGATGTTCTTTGTGTTAGACCTGATAGATTTGTTATTCTTGATTGGAAAACTAATAAAGATGGTCTTCATTTTACTAGTGGTTTTTATCGTAAAGATAAAACTACTAAACCTATTCAGCTTACTGATGAATGGTGTAATACTCATGAATTTATGTTACCTCCTTTTGCTCATCTAGAAAATTGTAATGGTAATCATTATACTATGCAATTATCTACTTATGCTAGAATGACTGAAATGATATTAGGCATTCCTTGTGTTGGTCTAGGTCTTTGTCATATTCAAACTCCTTTTGAAAAGAATAAATATGGTATGCCTTATCGTGATGTTCATGGTATGTATAAGATTGATAAAGAAGGTAAGGAAGTTGTTACTTGGTTTAAGATTAATTATATTCGTAATGAAATAGATGCTATGTTTCAAGATAGAAGAATTAAACTTAATAAACAAGGTTTATTAACTCCACAAACTGAAATACAATGGTAATATGACAAGACGAAGGCGAATTAATACTAGAGTTCTTCATATTGAAGAAGTTAGTAATATTAAGTATGTTTGTAAAGGTATTCCAGAAGATGGAACATTTTATGTATTTGGTGTATTAAAACAATAAGATATGAATGAAAAGTTATTTAATAAAGCAAATAAAGCTGATTTCAGCAAAATACTCATCAATAAAGGATATGCCTATTTTAATAAAGGTAAATATAATCTTAACATTATTGGTATTAGAAATGCTGGCAATAATGTTACTAATAAATTTGATGATGTTATTGTAGTAGAATATATTGATATGTATGGTATCAAATCTAGAAATATATTTGCTGCTACTACTGACCCCGGTATTACTAGTATGACTAAACCTGTAAATTATAAAGGTTGTGCTATACTTGTTCCTGGTCAATATCGTTCTGCTTGGAAACTTGGTTATCATAAAGGTAAATATGAAGCTATTGTTCAATATAAACCAGTAAAAGTTTATAGAGATAATAATAAAAATGCTGTTTATGATTTTAATCCAAAGACTATAGAAGAAGGTACATTTGGTATCAATATTCATAAAGCTGGAAGACATTCTACTCAAGTTGATAATTGGTCTGCTGGTTGTCAAGTTCTTGCTAATAAAGAAGATTTTGATACTCTTATGAAACTTGCTCATAGACAAATTAGTCAAGGATATGGTAAACTATTTACTTATACTTTAATTAATGAGGAGGATTTGTAATGAATAGTTTTAGTAATGAAGCTTGTAAAAGTTGTATAATATTTGTAGTTCTAATAGTTGCTCTTTGTGTTTCTATAGCTATTTGTGATTATCATCGCAAAAAGAATAATAATATTATTGAAACTGATGTTGAACTACAAAAACATAATGATAGTTTGAAAATTGAAGTTGATAATTTAGATAGTATTAAAAATGCAAAAGTTATTGAAGTTAAAACTCTTGATAATGATAGTACTATTAAGTTGTTCTATCAGCTCATCAAGTAAATCATTAACATCTTCTACGGGGAGGATAGAACAAGATAGTGTAACTATAGCAATTAGTGATATTCGTAAAGCTAATGCTAAACTAATAGAATTAAGTTATGAAAAGGATATTAATAAGAACCTTCGACAAATTATTAGAAATGATAGTATTCTTGCAGAACAAGCTAGACAAAGATATATATTATTGGATAGGTCATGTAAGAAAGTAACAAAACAACGTAATGTTGCTTGTTGTAGTGCTGCTGGTGCTATTATATTACTAATTTTAAGTTTAATAAAATGAGCGATAATCATACTGTAGAAAAGTATATTGAAAGCTACCCTTTTCTTCAATATCTAAACGATAATCATGGACAATATAAACATGCTAAAGAAGCAGGTTATAAAGACCCTAATGATTTGTTTATGATTGGAGAAAGTGGTGGCTTTCTTCTTGATATACGTAAAGGAGATAAGTTTGTTAATACTAATCTTCTTACTGAAATGGCTTCTTTATATCATATAAATGGTGAGAAATATACGTTATATAAAGAAGATAGTATTCCTCATCGTCAATTACGTAAAAGAGAAGAATATAGACGTAAACATGGATTTGATGCTCCATGTTTTATGCGTAATGGTGAAGTTCGTAATTTACATATTAGTGGAGATATGTATAATTATCTGAATTATACTATTATTGAACAGCTTGATGAAAAGACTATTATTCATACCGATAAAGGCTCTGTTGCTAAGAAGAAACAAGACTTTCCTAAGTTTATAGATGCTCAGTTTTGGACATTTGCTATTATAGAGTTTTGTGAACTTAATGGTTTTCATCTTCTTATTGATAAAACTCGTCGTGGTGGTTTCTCTTATATTATGGCTAGTCATAGTGCTAATAAGATAAATCTTCAACCTAATAAAGTTTGTATTCATGTTGCTGCTGATAGTAAGTATCTTACTAAGCGTGGAGGTCTTACTGATTTTACTATTCGTAATCTTTATTTTTATGAGAATAAGACTTTCTTTAAACGTGGTATTCTTTCTCGTGCTGCCGAAAACTTTACTCTAGGCTTTAAACTTCCTAATGGTGATATTAGTCCAAATAGTTGGAATAGTGCTTTGTTCAGTGCTTCTGCAAATAATAATCCTGATTGTGCTATTGGTAAGGATGCTGTTAGTGTTAAGACTGAGGAGGTTTCTACTATGGAAAACTTCGATGAGTATATGAATGTTACTGAGCCTGCTATGCGTACTGGTAGTTATGTTACAGGTAACTTATTTGCTTGGGGTACTGCTACTAGTGGTAATATGCAAACATTTGAACGTAACTTCTATAATCCATCTGCTTTTCATTTTATAGCTTTTGAGAATGTTTGGGATAAAGATTCTCGTAATGAAGTTTGTGGTTATTTTAAACCTTATTGTTGGGGTCTTCAAGGTCAGATTGGCGATAGATATGCTATGGATGCTGATGGTAATTCTGACATTGAAATGGGTCTTAGAATTGCTTATAAAGAACGTACTGATAAGAAAGTTCATAGTAAGACTTTTAGTGACTATATTAATTATCTAGGTCAGTATGCTAATATGCCTAGTGAATCATTTAGTTCTACTAGTGAAAACTTATTTAGTTCTGAAGCTTTAATGAATTGGGAAGAAGTACTTAAAAATGATCCAGCTTATACTAATATATCTGATGATGGTATGTTCTTTGAAGATGCTGATGGTAAAGTAATATTTAAAACTAACGCTCGTATTAAAGCAGAAGGAGGTAAGTTTAATAAAGATTTCTTTGATTGGATTCAAGGTGTACCTCGTAAACAACATGAACATCCACATGGTTGTGTTCGTAAATGGTTTGAACCTATTAGAGTTAATCATGTTAATGAAAATGGTAAATATGAAGTTGGTATTCCAAAAGGTCAATATTCTATAAGTTATGACCCTGTAGGTGTAAATAAAGAAACTAGTGGTATCACTAATAAACATTCTCATAATAGTATTAAAGTTTGGGAGAACCCTACACAATATAATGGCTTTAAAGGTAAAGTAGTATGCGCATATTATGGTCGTCCTGAGAAACTTGAAGAAGCTGATAGAATATGTTACTTTATGGCTGTTTATTATAATTGTATTGGTACTACTGGTGTTGAGATTAACCGTGGTGAAACTGTTAGTAATTTTACTAAATGGAAAGCTTTAAAGTACTTAATGAAAGACCCAGTAGAACTTTGGGATAGTTCTATTAAAGCTAAAGTTACTGCATCTTATGGTGTAAATATGGGTGGTGGTAGCGGTCAAGGTACTACTAAAGTTCTTGAAGGACTTCGATTACTTAAAGAAATGTTGTATAGTGAAGTTGGTAAAAAACTTGATGGTACACCTCTTTATTTCTTTCAAACTATTTATGATTATCAAACTATACTTGAACTTCTTAAATGGAACGATAAAGGTAACTTCGATAGAGTATCTGAAATGTTAATACATGCACTTCAATGGAAACTTAATGATGTAGAAGCTGCTAAAGAACTTGCTCATCGTAAGAAAGCTACTATTGAAAATTATAATGATAATATTTGGGATAGAGATTGGTTCGTTTAATAATTAACTAAATAAATATACGTATGTTTAATAACAATTTAACTTATCAATTTCCTAAACAAAAGGTTAGTGCTGAAGAGAAAGCAAAGCCTTATTGGTATACTAATAGTATCGATTATATTATTGGTTTAGGAATTAGTATGAATGACCGTAGTGATACTGAAACTAAAATTCGTATTCTACATGGTGAATTACCTCAAGAGTTTTATAGAAAAACTCTTAATCCTTATAATGCTAGTAAGGAACGTTTTAAGAACTTTCCTGCTACTCTACGTAATTATGATATTATGTCTGATATTATACGCAGATATATAGGAGAGTATTTTAAAAACCCTCACGACTTTGTTGTAGGAGCTAATAATCCTGATATAGTATTTAATAGAAATGCTGCTCTTAAACAAAAAGTTATGGAAGCTGCTCAACAAGCATTTCAAAAAGAGTTTCAAAAACGTTATCAGGCTGCTGTTCAACAAGCTGAAGGTCAAGGTCAATCTGTAGAAGCTATAAATCCTCAAGATGTTATGCCTGACCCAGAGGAATTTATGCATAACTTTAACCAAGAGTATATAGATAAAGAAAGTAAACAAGGTCAAGATATTCTTAATTATATTAGAGATATTACTAATGACCTCAATATTTATCTTACTGCATTCTTTAATTATTGTGCTTTTGGTGAATGTTATACATATACTGAACTTAGAGGAGATAAGATTATTAAAGAATGTGTTCCTTTAATGGAAGCTTATCCTATTCCTAATAGTGAATATATGATTGAAGACCATGATATGTTTGCTAGAAAAATGAAGATGAGTTATAATCAAATTCTTGATGCTTTTGATGATTATCTTGATGATAATGATAGAGCATTTCTTGATAAGTATTATAATGATGCCGCTTATGCTACAAGGACTGTTCCTTTAAGATACGACCAATACTTTGAACATTATGCTAATGTTTGTGATAAGTTTACTGATGAAGAACGTAGACTATTTAAAACTAAAGATGAACATCCTAGTGCTCGTAATGGTAATCTTTATGAAGTTTGGCATGTAGTTTGGAAAGGTTTTGCTCGTCAAGGTATTCTTACTTTTATAAATCAACTTGGTTTTCAGGAACAAAGAGTTGTAGAAGAAGATTATAAGCTGAATAAAGAAGCTGGTGATATTAGTATTGAATGGGAATATAAACCTCAAGTTTATGAAGGTTATAGAATAGGAACTAGATTTACTGGTATCTATCCTGTTAAAGCTAGACCTATACTTTATGAACGTAAAGGTAAACTTCCTTATAATGGTATTATGGAAGTACTTCCTTATTTTGGTAAGTTTAGTATCATTGAAACTATTACTCCTTTCCAAGTATTTCGTAATATAGTTTCTTATCATCAAGAAATGGTAATAGCAAAGAACAAAATGCTTATTATGCTTTTGCCTAAGTCTCTTGTATCTAATAATACAGAAGATGCTATATATAGAATGGCTGCCGATGGTGTACTTCCTATTGATGATGAAGAAGATGCAGCAGGAGTTAAGATGCAAAACATTAGATTACTTAATGTAAATATGGGTCAATATATTACAGAACTTAGTAATCTAAAAGAAGCTATTAAACTTGAAGCTCGTGAACTTGTTGATATGAATGCTCAACGTTATGGACAGATTGCTCAATCTGCTGGAGCTTCTACTACACAAACTGCTGTTGCGCAATCAAGTACTGGTTCTGTTATAATATTCCAAATGTTTGACCAAATGAGATGTGCTGATTATAATAGAGATTTAGACTTTGCTAAATGTGCTTATATTGAAGGTCTAGAAACATCTTATATTGATAAAACAACCGGTAAGAAACATTATCTTAGTCTTGATGTAAATTCATTTGTTGGTTCTGACCTTAGTACTACTGTTAGAAACAATGCTAAGGAAATGGATAAGATTCAGCAATTAAAACAATGGGCATTTAGTGCTGCACAGAATGGAGATTTGGATTCTGCTCTTGCTGCTATTACTGGAGATAATGTTGCTGCTATTAGCGATGCTGTTAAGAAATTTAGTCAGATAAAGCAACAACATGAAGAACAAATGAAACAAATAGACCAAGCTATTCAAGAACAAGCTAATCAACTTGAGTTACAAAAGATTGCTGCTAAAGGTGAACAAGATAGAGAAACACTTGCTCTTAAAGCACAATATGATTTACAGCTTGAATATGCTAAAGGTGATATAGCTTTACTTGGTGATACAAATCCTCAAAATGATGAATATGCTAAGAATCAATTAGCTCGTATTCAAGAGGAAAGTAAGAGAGCTAGTGAAGCTGCTAAACTTCAACTTGAACGTCAAAAGTTAGCAATGGATGCTTATAATAAAGCAGCAGATAGACAAGTTAAAAGAGAAGAAATGGCTAATCAATTAAAGATAGCAAAGACAAATAAGAATAAGTACGATAAGAAATAAATTGTTTGTTTGTTGGTTTTGTTATGTGAAGGAGTAGTGCTCGTGAGAGTATTGCTCCTTTTATTTTACGTGATAAAATTTTATTTAATATTTTAAATTCAATTCTGAGACACTATCTGTAAATAGCTGATTAACTTATAAGCCACTTAGATTGGATTGATTGTACGTTAAGGAAATTGCATGTACTCGAATGTTTGCATCAAACAAAGCCACTTGAGAATACACGCAAACAATAGGTTATAGTACTGGAGTTGTATAAGAAACTTATGCTCAAACTGATGACATTAATAACCTTTATTCTACTAATAATCGGTTTGCTGAAACTTCTAATAATGATAGTTAAATAACTTATGCTTTTCTTCATACTATAAATAAAGGTATTACTTTTGCAGCAACTAACAAGTGTTAGTGTATTATTAATCATTTAAATTATAAAGCTATGTTTGTATTTCGTAATAGTATTGGGTTCGGTCAACATCATCGTTTGATGGTTGAACTTGATAATATTGATTTTGGAAATGGCGGTGGTAATGGTAGTGGTACTAACGTCAATAATAACCAAGCTAACGGAGGCAGCACTGATAATAATAATAACGGTGGTAATGGCTCTGGTGATAATAAAGATGGTGACGGTAAAGATGGTGAAGGAAATGATAAAGATAATCCTGAGCCTGATAATGCCAATGACAATCCTGATAATAAGGATAATGATAAAGACAATCCATCCAACTCTTCTACGGGGGGTCTTGAGGTAGGTACAAATGTCGAGTTTGAAGGCAAGAAATATACTGTTGCTGAGAATGGAGACCTTGTAGATGCAGATGGTAAAGTTTTTAAAGAAGCTAAAGATGTTGACGAGTGGATTAAATCACTTGAAGTTGATGAACCTGGAGCTGAGGTAAATATTGAAAATATTCGTAAAGCTATGAATATTGATATTACTGATGAGAATGGTAATCCAGTTGAATTTACTGATGACATTGAAGGTGTTAAGAGTTACATTAATTCTGCTATTGAACTTAAATCAAATGAAGTAGCTGCTGCTGCTGTTAATAAAGTATTTGTTGATAATCCTATTCTCAAGCAGTTTGTTGATTATCTTACAGTAAATGGTGGTGACCCTCGTGGTTTTGGTGAGCGTCCTGACCGTTCAGGTATTACTGTTGATGAGAAGTCTGAGGAACAACAAATTGCTATTATTAAAGCTGCTGCTAAGGAGTTTGGTAATGCTTCTCTTAATGATAACTACATTAAGTATCTTAAAGATTCTGGTGGTCTTTATGATGAAGCTAAAGCTCAACTTGCTAATCTTCAGAATGCTGATAAAGAACGTGATGAAGCTTATGCTAAACAAGCAGAAGCTCAACGTCAAAAAGATGAAGCTGAAACTATTGCTTATTGGAAAGGTATTAAAGATACTATTGATAAGCGTGAAATTGGAGGATATAAACTTCCTGAATCTCTTGTTAAAGAAGTTAATGGACAAAAAGTTACTGTTACTCCAAATGATTTTTATGATTATCTTTCTCGTGGTATTAAAGATGAAAATGGCAATATTGCTACTGCTTATGAGCGTGCTCTTGCTAATCAATCTCCAGAGGAAGCTACTAATCAAGAATTACTTAGTGCTTGGTTAATGTTCACAGGTGGAACTTATAAAGACCTTGTTAAGATGGCTATTAATAATGAGCAGGTTAAAACTTTAAAGCTTGTTGCCAAAGGAAATAAAGGTCATGGTGCTGTACGAATTACTAAGCCACAAACTAATAATAATAAAGCTATTGATAATATTCAATTTAGCTAAATGTTTAATTAATTAATTAATAACTATGTACGCAATTCGTGAAGTGCAACGTGGTAACTATGATGACCGTGGTTATTCTAATGAGGAAACTATTGCTCATCTTATGCTTACCAAACCTAGTGAGATTAATTCTATGCTCACCTATACTTTTGGTATGGATGATGATAGATTCCCACTTAATTTCCTTACAGAAGGACAAGGTACTGCTGGTGTAGTAGATATTGCTACTACTGATTGGACTTGGAAGACTATGGGTCGTATGAAGTTCAATGATTCTGTACTTTGGTTTAACACTGCTAATACTACTCCTGGTAAAGGTGGTGCTACTTTTGAAGTTGAGTTTAAGACACACTGGTTCATTGAGCAGTATGGTTTGATTGCTCCTGATGGTGTAACTCAAGTTCGTATTATGAAAGACCTTGGTCATGGTTCTCATGGTGGTTATTTGTATCGTCTTCGTATTACAAATCCTAATCCAAATGCTTACGTTAATGTAGCTCAGAATCTTGGTGTAGGTATGTTTTGGTCTTTGACTGCTCCTACTATTCCAGAGTCTTTCTCAAAGGGTAATCGTACTAATACTATGGGACCTGGTAAGATGACTTCTCAACTTGAGTTCCATCGTTATAGTAAAGAGATTGCTGGTAACATTAGTAATACTGTTGTTACTTATGAGTTTAAGACTAGTGGTGGTGGTACTACTAATCTTTGGATGAATGAGGAGATGCGCCAGTTTGAGCTTCAGCAACGTGTTATGAATGAAGAGCGTCTTTGGTTTGCAGAATATAATAAGACTGTAAACGGTGAGATTACTCTTATTGATGAAGACAATGGTCAGCCTATTCCACATACTGCTGGTATGCAACAGATTTGTCGTGAAAGTAACTATGATACTTATGGAGAGGAACTTACTCTTAATAAGCTGAATCGTACTATCGGTGATATTCTTGACCGCAATACTGATACCGGTAATATGGATGTAGTTCTTGCTTGTGGTAAGGGTTTCGTTGAAGACTTTGACCGTGCTGTTAAGAATGATGCTCGTGATAATGGTTTTGTTACTCCTCTTGGTGACAAGATGATTAGCGAATCTAAGAGTGGTCTTTCTTATGGTAATTACTTCCGTCAGTATAAGACTGTTGATGGTCACATGATTACTCTCAAGCATCTTGGTTTCCTCGACCGTGGTACATTTGCAGACAATGCTCGTGACAATGGTTATATCCATCCTCGTACTGGTCTTCCAATGACTTCTCACCAAGCATTTATGCTTGATACATCTTCTTATGATGGTCATAATAATATTCGTAAGGTACGTATGAAGGGTCAAGAGCATATTGCTGGAGTTGTTAAGGGTCTTACTCCAATTCCTGCATCATGGGGTGGTTTCCCTGCTAATACTCTGTCTACAGACATTGACGTATCTCGTTATGAGGTTAAGGATTCTTATGGTCTTCAAGTTGACCGTAACACTAAGTTCTTCCAACTCAAGTGTGTACTCTAACATTTTAAAATTTGATTGCTATGACTGATATTAAAATTGAAATTCCAAAAGGAAGTCCTGCAAATAGTGGAAATAATAATACTCCTGCTGAAGGTTCAAATCCTTCAGCAAACCAGACACAAGCTGAATTAGAAGCTAAAGAAAAGGCTGCTCTTGAAGCAGAACTTGAAGCTCCATATTTTGAAAAGAAGACTGTAGTTATTTCTTCTGTTCGTAATTATTCTGCTTATCGTAGAATTAATATGCAAGCTCTTGGTAAGCCTAAAGCTACTATAGGTTCTTCTGTTAAGTCTGTACGTATTCTTATGAGTGATAAAGGTGAGCTAGCTGCTTATTATCCAGAGATTATTGGTGTTGCTGCTAATCATCCAGACTTCGTTACTAGAGTTAAAGGTTATCTTAATAATATTTTCTTTGATGTTAATGATGGAGATAAGGAACTTAATATTTCTTTCCATTATAATCATAAAAGAGACTATCTCACTGTTAAAGCTGAGGAAGATAAAATTCTTGCAGCTTATGAAAAGGTAGACCGCTCTAATGAAGCAGAGCTTTATAAAGCTGCTGTTAAACGTGATGAAGCTATTACTCGTCTTGAGCAAACTAAGTACCAGTATGGTATGCCTGATAACGTAGAGGAATATATTATTTGGCGTCATTGTCTTAACTATCCTGATGTAGCTAAAGATGAAGCGTTTATTAATAGTAATGCTACTCTTCGTTTCTTTATTAAAGACGTTGCTAAAGAAGAGAATCGTAAGGTTAAGCTTATTGTTGAACGTAAGAAGGCTATTGAACGTCTTGTTGAACTTCAATCTTCACCTAGTAAAGTTAGTGCTGCTTATATTCAGTATTGTAGAACTAATGGTCTTAACATTTCTGATGGTCTTAATAAGACTGCTCTTGAACAAGTTGATGACCTTATGAAGTTCGCTACTGAAGACCCTAAGAAGTTTAATTCTATAGTTACTGACAAGAATCTTCTCGATAAAGCATTTATCGAAATTCTTATTACTAGAGGTGAACTTGTTCGTTCAGAGTATAATCAACAAATCAATACTCCTGATGGTCTGTTTGTTGGTGCTAATATTAATGATGCTATTGCATTCTTTAAGAATCCTGGCAATAACGGACTAAAGAATAAGTTGGAAAACAAATTGAAACTCTTTTAATTGATAAAGATATGACTATTGCTGAAATGCACCAAATGTTCAGAAACTATGCCCAACAAATGGGTATGCAGAATGTGAGAGCAATACTGCCTTCACAGATAGACTTGTTGCTGAACAACTCCATTTCGGACACAGTAAATCAAGTGATTGCTCAAAACATTGGTTCTACCAGTGATAGAGTAATCACTGATAACTCAAAGCTTAATCAAGTTAATGCTCTTAAAAGTCTTTATAAAGTATGGAAAGCTAAAGTTAAACTTCCTGCTGCAAAGACTAATTACATTGCAAGTTATGTTCTTCCTCTTGATAATTTTGGTATAGCTAGCGAAGCTAAAGATACTACAATTAAAAAAGGTGATAACGTATATGCTACTCCTGGTAGTGCAGATAACGGTAAACCTAATAAGATTGAGTATTTCTTCCTTGTAGATTTGAGCATTGATTATGTTAAAGCTGATAGTGGTAGTTCATTTACTACTAATATATTCCCAATTCGTCTTGTAGATGACCAATATCTTGCTGATGTTGTTAATGATTTTGTAATGGCTCCAAGTCTTCGAAGTCCTGTTGCTACTATTCATGATAACACTATTGAACTTTACATTGATAAACCTGATGCCAATACTAAGACTACACCAGCTGCTTATAAGTTTGGAGGTGGTCTTGAAGTAAATGAAATTCGTTTATCTTATATTGGTAAACCTGGTATTGTTAAGTTTAATGAAGACATTGGTGGTACAGACGTAGATTGTGAACTTCCTGAGAGTATGCACGTTGATATTGTTAAACATGCTGTGGATTTATATCGTACTGCTCTTAATGGTGGTATTGTAGGTGCTCAAGGTGCTCAACAGCAACAACAACGTGAAAATGTCCGTAATAATGCTAGAGACGAAGGTTATGAACCTAATTCTCGTTAGTTAAACGTAATTTATAATTTAAGTAATAATGAGACAATTATTTATTTGTACTAGTGATGCAGTTCTTGCTGCTACTGGTACTCCACAAGATTTGACCAATGTAGCTGCTGGTACTATTGGTATATGGCAGAATGATGATGATGCTAACTGGCTTGCTACTGCTCCTGATAGCAATTTTAGTATCGCTTATGGTCGTCCTAATAGTCAAGCAATCGTAATTCCTATTGATTTTGCTTCTGCGCGTGTTACAGTTTCTACTCCTCAAGCAGGTAAAATGTTTAAGGCAGAGATTACTATTCCAGAGCCTGTTGCAGGTAAAGATTATACACTTCAGCTTATTAAGCTTGGTACTGAAAAGCATGAGCGTTATGCTTGGACTGTTACAGATAATGGTTCACATAAGACTACTGCTGCTGCTATGGCTAAGTCACTTGGTGACCAACTTACTAATATGATTGAAGCTGGTAATGAACAGCTTGATGGTCTTAAAGTAACAGTAGACGCTGCTAAGGTAACTATTGAAGCTAAGAAGAATTATCAAGGTTGGAATCTTATTGCAGGTGATGATTTGGTTGGTACTAAAGTTACTATTACTGCTGCTGTTGCTCCAACACTTGATGCAGCTTATGTAAAGAACCTTGCTTCTTTCTGTTCTCAAAATCGTGGTTTCTCTAATGTATATCGTGATGGTGCTTCTATTTATCCAGGTTATCCTATGGAAGTAGAAGATAAGAACTACAAGATGTACTCAATCCAATTCAAGTACCCAAGAAAGTATGGTCGTACTCGTGACGAAGCTCCTATTCAAGAGTTAGCTATTGTTGTTCCTACAGACAATGCTACACTTACTGATCTGCTTGATACTATTCTTGCATTTTAATAGGTATTAGTTATTCAAGGAGAACCTATCCATCTTCTACGGGGAGGTTCTCCTTTTTATTTTCGTTATGGAAGAATTTAATCAAATCAATGATATAATAGCTGAATCTATAAAAGATACTTCTTATATTACAGTGCTTATTAGTAGTGGAGTTTATCTTGCTTATACTCTTATTATTAAGCTTGTTGATTTGTTTAAAGCTAAAGACCGGAATAGACCTATCGTTGAAATGGCTGCTGCTGTAAAGCAAGTAAGCGAAAACGTAGTTAAACTTAATGGTGTCCTAGATAAAGCTTTTCAAGATGCTGAGACTAAAGAACGAAATAAAGTAAAAAATGCTATTTGTACTGCTTTTGATAGTTTTAAATGGGCTGTTGCTAATACTTGTCATGAAATTATTATTCATAACAATATCGAACAGAATAAGGTACTGATAAAACAAAACTTATTCAAAGTGATTAGTACAGAGTATTATAAACTTTATAATGTTTTCTCTGCTTATGAATTGGATGGAATTTGTGTAGCTACTAAACTAAAAGAAGAGTGGATTGATGCTGTAACTAATGAATGTCTTGCTATCATTTATGATGGTCAAGATTCTATAAATAGAATTAGTCAAATAAGTAATAAATTACTTATTCTTACTAATGAATATTCTATATACATAAATAATAAAGTGTTTAATTCTTAATAAGATGTTCTTATGATAGACAAAAATGACACTATAGATAACCTTGAGAAGCTAGAGGAAGGAGTTGTTAAAACTCTTGAGTATCTAGCTGCTCAAGGTTTTATAGTTAACAGAGATAAAGTACTTAAACTTACTACTATTAGTATATATAAAGCAGTACTTAATAACTCTGACAAAATTAAAGGTTTTGATATTGCCAAGTTTAATAATAAAGTTAGATTGTTATGAACGATGAAGAAATGATTGTTCTTTCTATTCCTAAAGAATGGGAAGATACATATATAAAATTACTTACTGTCATTAGTCAATCTGGTGAAGCAATTCTTAATGATTGCTCTTATGGTTGTAAAGGTGATGGTAGTATAATGTTTAACTGTTGGAATATATTCCAAGCTGCTTGTGCTGCTTACGCTTTAGGTAATATTAAACGAGCTAATCTTTATATTAACTACGTAAATAAACAAATAGTTAATAAATTTGGAGAAGTAAATTTTAAAACTAAAGAAGATGAAGAATAAGCAGTTAGATACTAAGGACTTGCTTATGAACAAGAAAGAAGAATTAATTTGGAGAGTAATAGACAATGTTATTAATTGTTGTGCTGTTACTAGAATTGATGGGGCAAAGTCTATTACAAGAGAAGATGTAGTAGAAAAATCCAGAGAAGAAAATGTTGTATTGACTAGATGTCTTGTTGTTGAACAAAAATAGCTCTTGAACCTATAACAAGAGAACAGTTAGATAACATGATGAAACAATCAAATGTTCATTTAACTAATAATGATAATCCTTATGATGCAGTATTTGTAGCTAATATGTGTAAAGCTGATTACTTAGGTAGTAGTGTTCCTGATGGATTGCATTTATGTCTATATGTAAAAGATGTAATAGATGATGTTGATGGTTATGATGGAATAGCTTTTAATCGTTGGTATGCAGACATGTGTCGTAAAGGTATTCAAGTTGATTGGTATAATTGTCGATAACATTAATAATTTGAAGCAGCTAGTATTAATATAAATATTGGCTGCTTTAATTGTGTTAATTAATATATAGTTACTGCTGATATTGCTAATAAAAAAGTATATTTGCAGCAATTAAAGATAATGATAATGGAAACGATAAATCAAATAATACAACAAGTAATAAATAGTTTTGATTTTACTTATTGTATAGTAGTTAATGTTTTAACTTATATACTAGTTACTGTACTTATTTATCTTTGTCGTGGTAATGTAACTAGAACAATTAAGAAACTTACATTGCTTTTTAGTATAGTAATTGTTAATGTTATATATTATGCTATCGGTGTTGATGTAAAACTTATTGTAAATAGTTCTATACTTGCTCCTGTAAGTTGGACTTGGATTATTAAACCAATCTTATCTAAGTTTGGTTATGATTATAAGAATATTGATAATAAAATAAATTAATATGGATAAGGTAAAAATAAATAAAGCTATTGATGGTTTAGGTCTTTCTGTTGATAATAAGAATACTCTTAAAGAAGCTCTTAATCAAGATTATAGAGCTGATATTACTAAAATAGAAACTAAAGTTGATGCTATCAATAAAGAGCTTGGTACTGCAAAAACTGATATTAGTAATTTAGGAGTTAAAGTTAATGACTTCATTAATGCTAATGAAATTATTGAACTTGGTATAGGTATTGACGAAGAAACTAAAGCTGCTAATATTGCTAAACTTGGTGACACTCAACGTACATTTTTTACCAATATTAATCATGCTTATGGTACAGCAAGTTGGCTTCCTGCTAATGGAGGTAATGCTTTTATTATAACAGATGAAGGTCATGCAGTTAAATATACTATAAGTAAAGATGGAGAGGTTACTAAGGGAAAAGAATTTACTTTAAAGGATTTTACCAGCGAATTAAATAATAAAGTAGACAAAGTTGAAGGTAAACAATTATCTAGTAATGATTATACTACAGCAGAAAAGAATAAATTAGCTAATCTGCAAAATTACACATTACCTGCTGCTACTAAGACAACTCTTGGTGGAGTTAAAGCTATTACAAACATAGTAAATGTTGATACTGAAACTGCAACTGCTGCAAGTCTTGCTGGCGTTGTCAACACTCTACTTAATCAACTTAGAGCTGCTGGTATTATTCAACTATAAATACCCTTGCTTCTTGCGATGCTAGATGTGTGTCCGTGACCCTCAAGGCTAGAGATTAGTCTTGGGGGTTTTACGTATAATGCAGACGTTAAAATGTTATTTAAGATTTTTATTTCTTTGAAATTTACGTTCTAAGCGACTTTCAGTTAGTTTATGATTAACTAATAACGGACGTATATCAAGTATACTTAGAAGCTAAATAAAGTGGTTATATGACAATGTTCATATCGAAGTTTGATAAGCTAAAATACAAATAAAGGAGGAGGCATATATAACTAAATTATTAATCTGATTGATGTTTAAGTTACTAAAGTATTTTGACATGAAAGTCCTCCTCCTTTTACTAATATAATTAATAATAATATGAGTAAAATTCCTGCTATTAATGAGATAGACGCAAATAGTCCTTCTCAAGAGTCTACAGAAGTTGTAGTTAAAGCTACTACAGTAACTCCTGATATTAATGAAATCCAGGAAACTATTAGTGCTTCTGCAACTATTCAAGAGATTGATGGTACTCGTAAACCTACAATTAGTGAGATTTATAAGATTGTTAACGATGGACTATTTGAATCTACAACTAATTGGTGGGATTACGCATATAAACTTTCTCAAGCTCAACTTAATCAAGATATTATTTCTCGTCTTGATAATGGTGTTATTGGTGGTGATTATAGTAAAGGTGTTGATATTATAACTACTACTAGTAATAAAGTTCCTAGTAATACTAATGTTTATTCTGCATTAAAGAGTGATTCTCTTTATCCTAAGAAATTAAACGATGAAGTTATTAATGGAATATATGATTTTCTTAATGGATTAACTATTGGTAAACCTACTGCTTATACAGGAGGTACTTGGTCTGTAGACCAAACTGGTAGAACTCATCTTACGACAGATTATCTTTATGTTCGTCTTAAAGCTATATTTGAAACTCTTCAAATACTTAATGTTGATACTATTGGTGGTAAGTTAGTTATTTCTCCTGCCGGTAGTATTAAAGTTGCTTATGTAGATAGAATTAGGATAGATGCTCCAGTATTTAAGCATGACGAGAACACTGATGTTTGGAGTATTTCTCAAGTAGAAGATGCAGAAGGTAATCTTGTAAATGAAACTCTTAATCAAGAAGTTTATCGTTGTTATTTTCTTGGTGAACAAGATGGTGAAGAAATAGATAATAAATGGAAAGTTGGTGACCAAGCTCAAGCTAAAACTTTCAATGTTAAGAAAGGTACTTATCATAAAGTAGAAAATAGTTATCTTTGGAGACTTGTAGTTAATGTTAGTTCTGATACTGTAGATATTGATGGTAAGAAATATCATTATGTTGATTTAAGTCAAATTGATTTTGACTCTGGTTCTGATGCTCCTGCTCCAGGAGATGTTCTTAATCAATTAGGACATAGATTAAATGATACTCAACGTCAAACAGCTTTAGTTCTTAATGCTGTTGATAATTATGCTCCTAGTATTACTCTTTATGCTGGAGTAAATTATTATACTTTACTTAATAAAGAGTATGTAGAATTTGGTGTTTATAATGGTAAAGCTTTCTTCAATGTATATGGTGATATGTATATTGGAGATAAAGGTGAGAATCCTAAAACTTATATTAAATATAAGAACGGTAAGATTAATATTAAAGCTAATCTTGAAATAGGTTCTAGTATTGGAGATAAAGACCTTGACCAATATATTAAAGAAAATGGTGGAGTTGATGAAGAAACTGTAAATAATCTTATTAATAATTCCCAAGTAATTAAAGACCTTCAAAAGCAAACTGATGGTGCTATTGAAACTTGGTTTTATGAAGGTGTACCTACTCTTGATAATCTTCCTGCTGTAGATTGGAATACTAGCGAATTAAAGAAAATACATATAGGCGATTTGTATTATGACCAAACTACCGGTTATGCTTATCGTTTTACAAAATACAACGATGATGTTAATCCTTATCGTTGGAATCGTATTAAGGATAACGATATTGTTTCTGCACTTGATGCTGCTAATAGAGCTCAAATTACAGCTGATGGTAAAATGAAAGTCTTCTATGGTGAGACTAAACCTACTAATTATCAAGTTGGTGATATGTGGGTTAATGCTACTCTTGAAGGAAAGTTCAATAATGATATAGCTAGAGCTGTTGCAGATAATAAAACTTCTTTCAATGCTAATGATTGGGTTTTAGCTTCTCGTTATTCTGAAGCTATTGCTACTATTCAAAAGTGGACTAATGAATACGAAACTAAGTTTAGTAATCTTGTTGATGAAGTTAAGCAACAAAAAGACCAAAGTATTGTTGTTTGGTATTATGACTATGAACCTACTGTAGATAATGCTCCTGCTAATACTTGGAATACTGATGAACTTCGTTCAGAACATATTGGTGATATATTTTATGATATTAAAAACAATCATTCTTATCGTTGGACTGGTACTACTTGGATACAAATAAAAGATGCTGATTTTAATGAAGCTATGAAAGCTGCTAAAGCCGCAGATGATAAAGCTGGAGCTGCTGGAGACTTAGCTGATAGTAAACGTCGTATATTTTATTCTGATACTACTCCAACTGAACCTTTTGATAAAGGAGATTTATGGATTAAACGAGTTGGTGATAAAACTGAAACTTGGGTTTATAATGGAACTGATTGGGTTAAATCTGATGATAAAGCTTTAAATGATTTTAAGAATGCTATAAATGAAGAACTTGCTGGTATTAAAGGTCAGCTTGATGGTAAAGCTGAAACTTGGTATCAAGTAGATGACCCTAGTACTGATTGGACAGATAAAGCTTCTCATGAAGGTGACATTTGGTATAATACTAGTAATGGTACTACTAATTATTGGAATGGTAGTGCTTGGGAACAAATGGATATTCCTAAAGATGTATTCGATACTATAGATGGTAAATCTTCTATATTTGTAGATTCTTATGCTGATGCTAAAGCTGGAACTGGCGTTATAAGTAAAGGTTATAAAGAACGCGACCTTTGGATTCTTCCTGAAGATGCTACTATTAATAGTGTTAAGTATTATAAAGGAGATATGCTTACTGCTGTTTCTAAGAATACAAACTTTGATGAAACTAATTGGAAAAAGAAAGTTCGTTATGTTGGTCCAACTGAATTAAATAACGCTATTGATGTAGTAAATGAGAAGATTAATACTATTAATAATATAACAATTCCTGGTATTAATAATAAGTTTAATGAGTTTATTGAAGATGGAGTACTTGATTCTTCTGAAAAAGCTAGACTTACTGACTTGTTAAATCAAGCTAGTAATGAAGTTGCTGCTGTAATAGACCAAGTTAATAATATTATTACATCTAAATATCTTACTAATGATAATGCTAATAAAGGTAAGTTGGAAGAAGCCAATACTGTTATGAAAACAGCTTGGACTGAATATAAGAACCTTATTAATACACTCATAGCCGCTAATACTGAAATAACTAAAGTTAATATAGGAGAAGCTAATACTAAATATAGAAACCTTCAAGAGAAGATTAAAACAGTTAAACAATATCTTGCTATTTGTCAAGCTGATATACTTAGTGGTATGGGTACTGATATTACTTCATACAAATATCTTAAAGATGCTCTTAATCAAACAACAGAAATTAATGGAGGTTTAGTTCTTACTAGCGCAATTCAACTTAAAGATGTTGATAAAAAAGTTACAGCTGGTATGAATGGTATTGTAAAAGGAGATAAAACTTCTATAGCTGCTTGGTATGGTGGTCCTATGGTAGACCGTGATACTTTTACTAGTGAAGAACTTGAAACTAAAGTTCCTGGTACTGATTATGCTATGAGTCTTCTTCGACATGATGGTACTGGTTATTTAGCTGGAGGAAATATTCATTGGAATGCTAATGGTGTACTTAGTGGAAACTTTAATAGTTTTATTCTTCAAGGTACTAGTATGGTAACAATGTTCTACTATATTAGATTGTTCTATTTACATACTGCTAATCAAGATAGTACAGATTTTAATAATATAGATTATGTTACTCCAATGAAAACCTTTAGTAGACTTAGTGTTCTACCTTTAGGTGGTGTTGAAGGTGGTAATAATCTTCCTACTGGTTTATTTATTGGAGATAGTAATACCGGTGGTTCTTTTCAAATTGGTAATATAATTCTTAGAACAAAGAGTGGAGACCCTAATATACTTGAAATAGTTAGTGCTAGTAGTAATAAAACAGCTCATCTTGGAGTACAAGGTGGTGTTAGTGCTTACGGAACATACACACCTTCTACGGGGGGTGGAGGTGGATTAAATGGAACTATAATTCCTTATAGTACTGCTATTACTTCTGACCCTCAAAACGAAGGAAGTAAAATAGCTAGTGCTAGTTCTATTTATAAACTTCATAGTAGAATATCTGCTATTGAAAATAATGGTGCTACTAGTATAACTGTAACTGGAACAGGTAATGCTATTACTAGTGTTAGTAAAAATGGAACTAGTATTACTTTTACTAAAGGTGCTACGTTTTTGACTTCTCATCAAAGTTTAGCAAATTATTATACTAAAGGTCAAGTTGATAATATTGCTAATGGTAAGTCTTCTACTAGTCATACTCATAGTGTTAAGATTAACGGTGTTACTAAAACTATTGCAGCTACTGGTGGAACTGCTGTAGATTTAGGAACTTATCTTACTTCTCATCAAAGTTTAGCAGATTATGCTAAGAAGAGTGAAATACCTACAAAAGTAAGTCAACTTACTAACGATAAAAACTTTGTTACTGGTTCTGTAAGCGGTCAAACTATTACTATCAATGGTGTTTCTACTACTTGGCAAAATACTTGGAGAGGAATTACTGATAGTTATAGTGGAACTTCTACTGGTACAAGTCTTAGTCAAAAAGGCGCAAATAGTTTATATAATGCTTTGCATAATGGATATGCTAGCAGCGCAGGTAATTCTGACACTGTAGATGGTTACCATGCAAGTGGACTTCTTACTGCTCTATCTAATTCTGATAAGGGAATTAGTATAACAGTTGGTGGAACTACCAAAAGCATATCGAACATTAGTGTTAATTATGCTAGTAGTGCTGGAAATGCAGATACTGTTGATGGTGAACATGCATCTGCTTTTACTAGAATAGTAGGTAGACATGGAATTTACACATCAGGAACTGCCCCTTATAAGTATATTCATTTGTTTAGAATAGCAAATTCAAATGGTTATTCTACACTTGATTGTGAAATAGATATTAGAACACGTTATCATAGTGCTAAAATAGAAATTAGAATTTCTACAGCAGAACATCCTTATAATAATGGAGGAACTTCAATTTCAATAGTAAAGAAAGTTGTAAGTGGTAGAACTTGTAATCTTTGGGTTTTACCTACAGTACAATCATCTAACTATAATTATTATGATGTGTATTATGAATCAGGAGCTTTGAATGTAGGTTCTTATGGAATAACATTAAAAGGTAATGATGGTACTCTTGTCTTCGAACATAAAGGTACAAATCTTACAAGTTTACCAGATAAAGTTACTCCTGTTAGTAATAACATTGCTACTTCTGCAACTAAACTTCAAACTCCTAGAACTATTTGGGGGCAAAGTTTTGATGGTACTGGTAATGTTAATGGAACAATATATATAAATAATAGTGATTCTGAAAACGGAGCTATAATATTAAATAATAATGTAAATGCTAATGCTCGTATATCAGCTATAAAAGACCAAGTAGTATTTAATACTGGCGCTGCTATTCGTTTTGGAGCAACCAACTGGGAGTATAGTGATTGGGCTGGTCTCAAATATGATACTGTCGCTAATGCTATATATTTAGGTATAGCCGATGGAACTGTATTTAATTATTATTCTAATAAAAGAAGTAATGGTACACTTAAATTTCCAGGTATTACAACTATAACTCCTGATGCCGCAGCTAGAATTGGAGGTAGTGGTGGTGATTTATATTTAGGTAATGGTAATAATACTAATTGGGTGAAAGTTCAAGACATGTGTAGTCAAGTAGATAGTAATAATTGGAAAATAATGCAAGGTGGTTATGCTCTTTTTAAAGATATAACTATTATTAATACTGCTACTATTAATGGTTTTACTCATATTAATAATTTATTAACAGCTAAAGGTATAATGCCTACCACGGCTGATGTAAATGCTTTTGGTACTAATGTAAATAATTGGGATGGTAGTATTGCAGCTAATGTTACTAATATGTTTAATGGTATTCCTCAAGATAATATACAAGTAGAATATTCAATAGATAACGGTGCTAGTTGGAATACATATCCTGGTAATTCAGAAAATAGATTTAATCTTGTAAATGATAATACTAGGGTATTTAATTATTTTTTAGGGTCTAATAATATGCTTGGTGATACTGAGGCTGATAAACTTGCTCAAATAAAGAAAAATCAACTTAGGGTTACTGTTAAGATTCCTGGTGAAATATATCAAGAACTTAGTTGGATAAGTGTTGATGTAAATAATGGAGTTGATATAAAATGCCAAGTATATTTTGGAAGTAGTACTGGTGGTTATAAAGAATATGTTTCTAAAATAATGAAAGGATGGTCACACAAATGTGATATTTGTGTTAGTCCTAATAATGTAAATGTTGGTAATGATAGTTATCGTTATGTAAGATTAGTATTTAGTCATCTCAATACTCATACTGCTTTACGTAATGGTATTGTTGCTAAAATTAGAGCTTTAGCTTTAACTAAATATAGGTATACTAATGACAGATATACAATTAGTACTACTGGTCATATATATGATTATGACCCTTATATGAATACTTACTTCCCTAATAGTATTCTTGCTAAAGGTGGAGTTACAGCTTATCAATCTTCTGATATTCGTCTTAAAACTAACATTACCAAACTTAATTGTTTAAAGGTTATTAAAAGTATTGGCGGTACTTATGAATTTGATTATATTCGTGACCATAAACATAGTATTGGTTTTATTGCTCAAAATGTAAATAATCCATTACTTAAAGATATAGTTGCTAAAGATGATAATGGTTATCTAAAGATTAACTATTGGAATCCTAAACTTATTAGTCTTGCTTTTGGTGCTTTAACTGAAATAGATGATGAAGTTGATAAACTTAAAGCTAGAGTTAGAGAATTAGAAAGTGAAGTTGAATATTTAAAAAATAAAGATTATGCCTTACAATAGTGAAAACGGAATTATTAGTGCTCCTGTTAGCATTGATGATGTTAAACAAGCTCTTGGAGAGAGTAGCAATGACCTTGCTACTCTTTGTAAGAGTGAAAATATAAATATATGGAGTAAGTATAAACCTATTAGTTGTAAAGGTGATTTTAAAGAATATCCTATTAGAGAAGACTCTGAGGAAATAGTAACATCTTCATATAGTAAATATACTTGTGTTGTTCGTTGTGGTATGAATATACCTATGGATACTTATAAGAACTTACGTAATAATTATGGAGGAGAAGGTTTTGCAATTAAAGCATGCGGAGAACTTCATAAAGATAATGTATATGGAGTTAGTGGTATTGATAAAGATGCAAGTACTAATTCACATACTGTATACGCTTCAGGAAAACATTTTCCAAAAGGTGGTACTAATTCTCCTTATAGATTAGGTGATTTTAGAAATTATAACGCTAAAGCAATAAGAACTGCATATCTTACTTCTTTTCCTCAATTTCATACTATTGAAGTTTATTATTCTTCAGCTCCTAAATTTAATTGTGTATTATATATGAATACACATATGGATAATAACACAAATCTTACTATGGATGATATAATAACTGATTTATCTTTAGCTTGGTCTTTTTGGATTCAAATTCGTTATGATTCACCATATAATACTACTGATAAGATTTATAAAAATTATTATGTTGGTAATTGCAAAAAACCAACAGATTATATATATGCTGGTAGAGAAATAACTTTTGATATAGGTAGTGGAGATAAGGTTATTACTGTTGTACCTTTTTTAGCGTATACTCGTAATGCAACTTTATATGATGATACAAAAATAATTTTTATATCTCTTCCGGGTGCTATTAGTTTTAAATATTATTCTAGACAAATTTATATGGAAAGTATTAAAAGTGGTTCTAGTGGTTTTGTTGATTTCTCATCATTGAGAGAATTATTTGGTGGTAGTTGTATTTGTAAAGCTAGAATATATAAACTTCCTGATGCTACATTTACAATTACTGATGGTATATTTAGAAGTGTTGCTGCTTATGGTAATAATAAGATAACATACGGAAGAGGTCACGTATCTAATAGCTCTGGTCAAGGTACAGGTTCTGTAACTATTCCTGAAGGTGATAGAACAGATTATGTTGAAGTATATATAAGATTTGATAATGTTTATGAAGGAGGTTATTATGGACAAATGTGTCAATTATCTTTTGAAATTAATATAGATGGTGGATGGAAACAAGTTCCTCCAGGAGGTAGTTACATTATGCGTTAAAATGCAGATATTCTTAATATAACAAATGTACTAGAAATGATATTAAATCTATTTATCAAATAAGTATAACTATTTAATAATGCAATTATGAAAATTACAGTAACAAAAATTGTAAGTATGACTTCTAATGTAGAAGCTACTGTAAATGAACTTAGTATTAACGCTAATGTTCGAGTTCGTAACAATGACACTATCGAAGGTGTAGATAGTGGTAGTGTAAACAATAGTACTGGTAATCAACTAGCTAGTTTTAGTTATTACGGAAGTAATAATCTTAATATTAATTATAATAGTATTGAGAATGGTAATGTTGCTTCTGTTAGTACTGCTGTTAATGATTTCATTAAAGAATTAGAGAAAAATCCTGCTCTTGTTAGTATTGCAAATACTAATGAAATCTAAGTGATTAC
>CDZG01038872.1_pt1 | contig 29277 bp, 33 predicted proteins | sample 557741 | NCBI WGS metagenome assembly CDZG01 (sample SAMEA3182086, study PRJEB8094) | gut metagenome | biome: human; feature: gut; material: Stool; isolation source: human stools | place: Canada | collected 2013-01-21
GGACAGGCGTTTTTAATTTGAACACAAACTAAATATAAATATATGCGGACAGCCCCACACGGGATCTTTTGCGAAAAGTAGTATAATGACAATATCGCAAGGATACTCCATTGCTGCAGGCTGTCAGAAAGGAGGAAAACATGGCGGAATACAAACCGACAGCATTACAGACGAGCAAAAGATACTTGACAGCAACGGATGTTGCCGAATTACTCGGTGTTTCCCGCAGTACGGCATACCGCATTATCAAGCGGCTTAACAGTGAACTGGAAAAAGCCGGAAAGCTGACTGTGGCGGGCAAGGTATCTGCCAAATATTTTTACGAGAATACCTACCTGTAAGTGACGAGGGAAACCGTATCCGGGCGATGAAACTTTTACAGATCGGAGGTGAAATCATTGCCGACCTACAAAGACGAAAAGACAGGGTTATGGTACTGTAAATTTGTTTACACAGATTGGACAGGCACCAAAAAGCAGAAAAAGAAGAAAGGTTTTCGCCTGCAAAAAGAGGCCAAGCAGTATGAACTGGATTTTCTGAGCAAGACATCAAATTCCTGCGATATGCTTTTTAGTGATATGGTAGAGATCTATATGGATGACTGCAAAGCCAGAATCAGACCGACTACCTACAAAGGGAAAGAGGACATCATTGCGGTACATATTATGCCGTATTTCAAGAATTTGAAAGTCAATGAGATCCAGCCGATGAATGTGCGTCGCTGGCAAACCGAGCTGATGAACAATCAGAAGAATTATAAGCCAACCTATCTGAGAACTCTGAACAGCCAGTTGTCTGCGATTTTCAATTTTGCAGTCAAGTATTACGGCCTCGGCAGCAATCCGGTACAAAAAAGCGGAACTATCGGTAAAAAGAATTCTGGCTTGGAACAGATCTGGACAGCGGACGAATTCAAGATTTTTATTGATGCTGTCAGTGATAAGCTGCAGTCCAAGGTCATCTTTAATCTGCTTTACTGGACAGGAATGCGATCCGGAGAAATGCTAGCTTTGACCCTGAACGATTTCGACTTTGAGGAACGGACGGTTTCCATTACAAAAAACTATGCGCGTATAGACGGCGAGGACTTATTCCTTGACCCAAAGACGCCAAAAAGCAATCGCAAAATTACCTTGCCGCAATTCGTTTGCGATTTGGTAAAGGATTATGCCGACAGATTGTACGGCTACGATCCGTCAGATAGACTGTTTGAAGTAACAAAGCATTATTTGAAGCACGAAATGGAAAGGGGCTGCAAGAAGACCGGACTCCGGGAGATACGGGTGCACGATCTTCGTCACAGCCACGCCAGCTTGCTGATTGAACTCGGTTTTGCACCGCTGCTGATCAGCGAACGCCTCGGGCATGAGAGCGTAACGACAACTTTGGAGATTTATTCCCACCTGTACCCGACAAAACACGGGGAAGTTGCAGACCGCTTGGAGGCTTTCGCATAAATTTTTCGTGTACCCGCCGTGTACCTTTCATGTACCCGGAGCAAAAAAGAAACCCGAAAACCCTTGAAAATAAAGGGTTTTCGGGTAAGTGGCGATTACTCCCACTCAATAGTTGCCGGGGGTTTGGAGGTTATATCGTACACAATGCGGTTAACGCCCTTGACCTCGTTTACTATGCGGCGGGATGTGGCGTCAAGCACCTCATACGGGATGCGCGCCCAGTCTGCCGTCATAAAGTCGCCGGTTGTTACGGCGCGGAGAGCCACGGTGTAGTCGTAAGTTCTGAAATCGCCCATAACGCCGACGGAGCGCATATTTGTAAGCACCGCGAAATACTGACCGATTTCTCTGTCAAGCCCGGCGTTTGCCACTTCCTCGCGGAAGATTGCGTCGGCATCCTGCAGAATGGCAATTTTCTCGCGGGTGAGCTCGCCGATAATGCGAACGCCGAGTCCGGGTCCCGGGAAGGGCTGACGGTAAACCATGTTTTCGGGCATATCAAGCTCAAGGCCGACCTTGCGAACCTCATCCTTAAACAGGTCGCGGAGCGGCTCTATTATCTCATCAAAATCGACATGGTCGGGGAGACCGCCGACATTGTGATGGCTTTTTATAAGCGCCGCATCGCCCACGCCGGATTCTATGCAGTCGGGGTAAATCGTACCCTGAACAAGATAATCCACCTTGCCGATCTTTTTGGCTTCGGCTTCAAACACGCGGATGAATTCTCTGCCGATTATCTTGCGCTTTTGCTCGGGATCGCTGATTCCGCGGAGCTGACCCAAAAACTGCTCCGACGCATCGATTGATATAAGATTAATGTTGTATGTGCCTCTGAACAGGTCGTTTACCTGCTTTGCCTCGTCTTTTCTGAGCAGACCGTGGTCAACAAAAATGCAGGTAAGATTATCGCCGACCGCCTTGTGCAAAAGCAGAGCGGCAACCGAGCTGTCAACCCCGCCGGAAAGGGCGCAGAGCACCTTTTTATCACCGATTTTGGCTTTGAGCGCGTCAATTGTGCGGGAGGTGAAGGAGGACATTGTCCATTCGCCCTTGCAGCCGCAGACATTGTATATAAAGTTCCTTATCATTTGAGAGCCGAGCGGAGTGTGCATAACCTCGGGGTGGAACTGAACGGCATAGAGCCTGTCCTTCGGGTTTTCCATTGCGGCGACAGGGCAAACATCGGTTTTGCCGACAATCTTAAAGCCGAGCGGCACCTGCCTTATGTAATCGGTATGGCTCATCCAGCAAACGGTTTTCGGGGGGATATCCGCAAAAAGCTTGCTGCCGTTATCAACCTTTACTTCAACCCTGCCGTATTCGCTGGCACCTGCAGTCACCTCGCCGCCGAGCATGTGCGCCATAAGCTGCGCGCCGTAGCAAATGCCCATTACAGGTATTCCGAGCTCGAAAAGCTCGCGGCTGTAAAGCACGGCGTTTTCGCCGTAAACGCTTTTCGGCCCGCCGGTTAAAATTATTCCTTTGTAGCCCGCTGCCTTTATTTCTTCGATCGGGGCGGTGTAGGGGCGAATTTCCGAATAGACATTATTCTCTCTTACGCGCCTGGCGATAAGCTGGTTATACTGACCGCCGAAATCAAGCACTAAAATCTTTTCCATTTCAATCTCCGTTCTGCCGTTTATGCGTCGGCAAAAAAATGCATACTGCCTTTTTCGGCGAGCTTTCTTCGCCGTGACGCAGCTTAAATATATTATATAATAAAGAATTCCGTTTGTCTATCCCCAAACCTTATTTTTTTAACGAAAAAAGCGGGCTTGTCTTTTTCGTCCGGTTTTGTTATAATACTATCTGCTCGGTACAGCACTTTAAATATTTTTTGCGAGGTGAAAGCATTGCCGTTTTTAAAGCGCCTTAAAAAAACATTTATAAACAGGAAGTTTCTGGGCTTTTGCTCAATAGGTATAGTAAATACCTTTAACACCGCATTTTTTTCATGGCTCGCGCATTTTAAGGTGCAGGAAAATGTTGCGGCGCATATCGGCTTTTTCGTATCGCTCACGATTAATTATATACTCAACAGTATTATTGTCTTTAAAAGCCGGCTGAAATTGAGAAAATATCTGCGCTTTTTAATATCCTACATACCGAATCTGATAATATATACGCTGGTTTCCTTTATAACGATAAATCTTTGGAAAATGGATCAGTTTTGGGCGACCGTATTAGCCACTGCGGCGGGAGGTCCCATAACCTTTGTTATAATAAAGCTTTATGCCTTCGGCAATAAGATTAAAAAGGAAGACGAGTGCTGAAAGCCACGCACCGTAAATGACGAATGACGAAAAAACAGTTGCAGAGCGGCTTTGAAGGTGCTATAATAAAAAGAACAAAGGTTCGCATAAAAACCGCCCGTGATATATAAGGCGGAGAACGGAGACAGTCTATGTCAAAATCACCTCTTACCGAAAAGCAGCTTGCTGTTTATAATTATCTTATAAAGGAAATGAACGGCGGCATTCCGCCGACGGTCAGGGAGATATGCGCCGCCACTGGGATAAGATCCACATCGACCGTTCATTCTATCTTAAGCATACTCGAAGAAGAGGGCTATATTATAAGGGACGCAAAGTCCTCCCGTGCGATTCGGCTCGATATGGAGTACGATTCGTCCTTGGTGCCGGTCGTCGGCAAGATTACTGCAGGTCAGCCCATATTGGCGGTTGAGGAAATTGAGGATTATATACCGTATCCTTCAAAGAATTCCGAGGGCCTTTTTGCTTTGCGGGTTTCGGGGCTTTCAATGCGTGACGCCGGAATACTCGACGGAGATGTTATAATAGCCGATAAAAACAAAACCTGCCGAAACGGCGATATTGTTATCGGAATGGACGGTGACGAGGCGACCGTCAAGCGCCTATTGATTCGGGACGGAAGAATTATATTCATGCCCGAAAACCCCGATTATTCACCGATTTATCCCGAAGACCCGCATGTCATCGGTAAGGTGGTAGGCTGCTTCAGAAAATATTGAGGAATAACGGAATGAAAAAATATATAGAGCTTTTTACCGACGGCGCTTGCTCTGGGAACCCCGGCCCCGGCGGCTGGGGTGTTATTCTGCGCTATGGGCAGTATGAAAAGGAGCTTTCCGGCGGGGAAGACGAAACCACAAATAACCGAATGGAGCTCACCGCGGCGATAAAGGGGCTTGAAGCGTTAAAGGAGCCTTGTGTAGTGAGGCTTGTGACGGATTCAAAATATGTTTCCGACGGAATAATCAAGGGCTGGGCGGAATCCTGGCGGAAAAACAACTGGATCAAGTCGGATAAAAAGCCGGCGCTTAATTCCGATTTGTGGGAGCGGCTGCTTGGGCTTTTGGCTGAGCATGATGTAAAAATAGAGTGGGTGAAGGGTCATGCAGGTCACCCCGAAAACGAACGCTGCGACCGCCTGGCGGTTGAATATTACAAAAAATTAAAGGAAGAACGATAAATGTCAAAGTCAAGAGATAGAATCACTTATATTGTAACGGGCGCGATTATAGCCGCCTTGTATGTGGACCTTACATTTTTAAGCAATATTTTCAATCTTGCTTACGGGCAGATACAGTTCCGTGTTTCCGAGGTGCTTACAATACTGCCGATATTTACCTCCGCTGCGATTCCCGGGCTTACAATAGGGTGCTTTATCGCGAATATCGCGTCATTTAATCCGCTTGATATGATTTTCGGCACATCCGCAACGCTGATAGCTGCGCTGCTTACATATTTTTTGAGGAATATAAGATTTAAGGGTATTCCGCTGCTTTCAATGTTTCCTCCCGTGATAATAAACGCGGTAGTCATAGGTCTTGAGCTTGCGTTTTTCTTTCTTCAGGATGTAAGTCTGCTTTGGGGCTTTGCAATTTCCGCACTTGAGGTGGGGCTTGGTGAGCTTGTGATATGCGTGGGTCTCGGAATACCGTTTTATTTGGCGATAGAAAAAAACGGTCTTTTCAAAAGAAAGCCCGGCAATGATGATAAATTATGATTTACCAAAGGGAAACAATCCTTAAAAACGGCGAAAGGTGTATTTTGAGGAACGGCACCGAGCAGGACGGCGAGGCGGTGCTTGAGGTCTTCAATATTACGCACGGGGAGACCGATTTTTTAATGTCATACCCGGATGAATGCATATTTACGCCTGCGAGGGAATCGGAGTTTTTGAAAGAAAAAACCGAGAGTAAAAATGAAATTGAAATTGTGGCTGAAATAAACGGTAAAATTGTAGGTACTGCCGGAATTGATGCTGTGGGCGGTAAATTCAAAATAAGCCACCGCGCTGATTTCGGTATTGCAATCTTAAAGGAATACTGCGGGCTTGGTATAGGCTCGGCACTTACAAATGCCTGTATTGAGTGCGCAAGGGCGGCGGGATTCTCGCAGTTAGAGCTTAATGTGGTTGCCGAAAACAAAGCCGCAGTATCGCTTTATAAAAAGCTCGGATTTTGCGAATACGGCAGAAATCCGTTGGGCTTTCGCTCACGGATATCGGGTATGCAGGAGCTTGTTTTAATGCGGCTTGAGCTTGGAATGATGCGAATTTAAGTCTCGGATGAAGCAACGCTGCAAATATATATCGGCACGGTCTTTTATTGTATTATGTAATATGTGAAAAGAAAAACGGCTTCTGCGGAAGAATTCGGATGAAATACGGTATCAGCTATCCTCTTGAAATATTTTCCTTAATTCCGCAAGGGCGGGGGCTATGTCGGCTTCGGGTATTCCCGAAAGGCAAAGTGATACCGCTCCGTTTTTTTCTGCGGGTATCAGCTTGATATTTCTGCTTTCGGCGGCAGCGCAAAGCTCGCCGCTTTCTTTGCTTGTATCCGTTTCCAAAAGCACTGTGAGGGACGGCTCGAAAAGAGTTATTCGTGCAGACGGAAGGTATTTGTCCGCTGCGTCGAAAAAGCATTTGCTTTTAATGCCGTTCAGCTTTCTGAGCCTGCGCAAATGCCGTTCGAGCGAGCCTGACGATATGTAATTTTGAAGCGCCAATTGCTCGATTTTCCCGCAGGTTTGGTTGTAAACTCCGTGCGATCGGCGGAATTTTTCGGCAAGGGAGGCGGGCAGCGCCATATACGCTATTCTGACACTCGGAAGCAGCAGCTTTGAAAAGCTGCCTATATATACCGTTTTTTCGGGACATTTGCTTTGAAAGGCGCAGACCGCTCTGGCGGAGCGCCGCAGCTCGCCGTTGTAATCATCCTCTATTATAAGTCTGCCGTTTTCGGCGTTTACCCAGTCCGCAACGGCGTTCCGGCGGGACGATAGTCCCGTTATGCTGATTTTGGCAAGGCGTGAGGGTATCAAAAACAGGGTGCCTATGTCTTTATCCTCGAGCTCATTTAAAATAACGCCGTTGCGGTCGCTTTTCAAGGCAGTGCAGGGAATGGAATGATTTTCAAAAACACGAGCCGCCTGATCAAAGCTGCCGCCCTCTATACCGACGCTTCTTTTCTTTTCCATAAGTCCGCACAGAATACTGATGAGCGGCCCTACGCCCGCACCGACTATAATATTTTCCGCCGAGGTTATTACTCCGCGTGCTTTGTAGGAATAATCTGCAAGCACCTCCCTTAAGCCCGGCTCTCCCTGCGGATCGCCGTAGGAGGTGAGCTCTTCGGTATCCCGCAAGACCTCGCGCACAGTCTTTTTCCATAGATCGGTGTCAGCGGCGGCGGGGTCTATTTTTTTGCCAGAAAAATCATAGCGCATTTCGCGTTTTTCTATTCTTTCGGTCCGCTGCGGCTTTTGCGGCGGATTCGTGCGTATGAAATAGCCCCTTTGCGGCAATCCCTCCGCAAGCCCTTCAATGCAGAGCTTCAGATAAGCGCTTTCAACCGTTGTTCGGCTGACCGACAGCTGTTCCGCCGCCTCCCTTATGGATGGGAGGCGTTCGCCGTTTTTGATAACGCCGTTTACAATTGCGGTGTGTAATGCCTCATACAGCCGCCTGTAGACAGCACCCGAGCCGTTTTTTAAATCAATGAAGTCCAAAAGCATATTAAAACTGTCCTTTAAAAAATAATTAAATTTGGCTATTTATTAATGTACACATCGTTGCTATAATAATAACACCTACTTGTTTGATATGCAAATACTTTTTTAAAGAAGGGCTAAAAAATGAAAAAAACAAAACACGAGCAAATTGTAAACATAACAATGATTCCGCTTTTCGCGGCGCTCTGCTACATTGCACTGACGGTGCTTTTTATTCCGTTTGCGAATATGTACATACACTTCGGAAATTTAATAGTTGTTTTGGCGGCGCTGCTCATAGGCGGCTGGCAGGGCGGATTGGCAGGCTCTATCGGAATGGGCTTTTACGATATTTTCAACGGCCATGCCGATTCATCCCCGAAGACCTTTATTCTTAAAATGCTTATAGGTCTTGCAACGGGGCTGGTTTATAACTTTATTAAAAACCGCAAAAAGTATCCCGCCGCGGCGCTTTATGTCTCGGGCGTTATATCCCTTATGATAAGCGCGGGTATACTTGCACACACGCTCACACAGAATCACGCTTATATCGGCAAGGGCGTATGGCTTTTTCCGCTGTTTTTGATTATCGGACTTATCTGCATAGTTTTCGGACTTCTTAAAAATAAATTTCCTCAGAAGACTGCCGCGGCAATTGTGGGTGCTTCCTGCGGAATGCTTGTAAACCTTATCGGCGAAACTGCATGGAAGACAGTGACCTATACGCTTGCAGGCTCTGCACCCGGCGCCGCGCTGACAACTGCCGCACTCGGTCAGGCTTCGACTCTTATTAATGCCGGAATCGCCATAGTCGGCGGTGTGGCGCTGTTTACTGTGCTTGAAAAGCCGGTTGAGAAAATTAAAAATAAGTGATTTAAAATTTATATCACCATTTTATGCGGCGGAAACGCCGCATTTTTCGTTTTTCCGCCGACATGTGCGGAGGAAAAACACCTTATAAGCGAAAAATCGCTGAATAAGCGGTTTTTCAAGGGTACTGGGGTGGTATTGGCGGGGATAGAGTGCAGTCCGAAAATCTGTGATTTTCGAGCGAGCGGCATTCCCGTCCAAGAGTGTGACGAAGTCGGCATGCTCTTATGCGGCGGAAACGCCGCATTTTTCGTTTTTCCGCCGACAATTTGTAATTACGAATAAATTGCTTGAATTATTTCGCAGCGTGTTTTATAATACAAGAAATTATACACCGAATTGAAAGGCTGTTTTAAATGAAAATAAATGCGACCGATAACTTTTTCACCCATGCAAAGCCGATTTGGGCAAAGGGACTTGAAAAAGAAAAAAATATAACCCTGGGGCTTTATAAAAATATCCGCTGCGAATCGGGAAGCGCGATTCTTAAAATCGCCGCTTCGGGCTTTTACAAAGTATTTGTGAACGGAAAATTCACTTATTTCGGTCCTGCAAGGTGCGCGCACGGATATTACAGAGTCGATGAGATCGAGCTCAATTTGAAAAAGGGCGAAAATCACATTGCGATAGAAACGGTCAATTATTATGTGAACAGCTTTTATTCGCTTATGCAGAGCGGCTTTATTGAAGCGGAGCTCGTATCGGACGGCGCAGCGGCAGCAGTGACCGACGAGGCAGGGGAGAATGCCTTTGAGCTTTATGAGCTTTGCGAACGCATACGCAGGGTTCAGCGCTACAGCTATCAAAGACCCTTTGCCGAGGCGTACAGGCTGACTGAGAACTTCTGCGGCTGGCGCACAGGAGCAAACGGAGCGAATGTATCGCCGAGATCGGTCGTCATAACAGACGAAAAATGCCTTTTGCCGAGAAATATTCCGGCGAGCACCTTTACAGAGGTCTCTCCCTGCAGCAGCGTTTGCGGCGGCAGCGCGGTTTTCGGGATAAAACCCGAAAAGTACAGAAAAGACCGTTCGCTTATATACATAAAAAACCCCGCAAGCGGCAATTTAGAGGGATTTTTTGAAAACGAGCTGTGCGAGCATTTAAGCGACGAGGCGCAGGAGATACGCTCGGAGATAACTGATGACCGCCGCACCGAATATTCCGGAAATACTGCTTTAGGTGCGGGTGAATTTGAAATTTTGGAATTTCCCTGCGAAAAAACAGGCTTTATAACGGCGGATATTAAATGCAGCGAGGAAAGCGTACTTTTGTTCCTTTTTGATGAAATTCTTACAGAAAACGGCGATGTCGACCCCTTAAGGCTTGAGTGCTGCAGTGTGATCAAGCTGTATTTGGCACCGGGTGAATATCATTTCATGTCGGCGGAGCCGTACGGTTTAAAATACTTAAAGCCCGTTTGCGTGAGCGGCAGTGCGATGATAAACGGCATTTGCATAACCGAAACGGTGTGCCCCGTGCCGATTGCATTTGATTATAAAACGGATGATGAGGATATAAATAAAATACTCCGCGCCGCGCACGAGACCTTTATTCAAAACAGCTTTGATCTGTTTACCGACTGCCCGACAAGAGAACGCGCGGGCTGGCTGTGCGACAGCTTCTTTTTGGGCAGAGCCGAAAAATTTTATACGGGTAAAAATCTTATAGAGAAAAATTTCCTCGAAAATTATCTGCTGCTTGATAATTACGAGAACATCCCCGACGGCATGATTCCTATGTGCTATCCCGCAGATGTTGACAGCGGCGGCTTCATACCGAACTGGGCGATGTGGTTTATTCTTGAATTAAAGGATTATTCATATCGGACGGGTGACAGTGCTTTTATATCGCTTTTCAGGTATAAGGTATACCGCCTTATCGGCTGGTTTGAACGCTTTGAAAATGCGGACGGTCTGCTTGAAAGGCTGCCCGGCTGGGTATTCATAGAGTGGTCGAAGGCGAACGATTTTGTTCAGGATATCAATTTCCCCTCAAATATGCTTTACTCTGCAGCCTTAAGCGCAGCGGGCGAGCTTTTCTCAGATGAAAAATTAAAGCAAAAATCGGAAAAGCTGCGCGAAATAATAAGAGAGCGTTCGTTTGACGGTGAATTTTTCAGGGACAACGAGGTCTATAATAAAGACGGTGTACCGTCCGCAACGGAAAACCGCACCGAGACATGCCAGTATTACGCATTCTTCTCGGGCGTTGCGACAAGGGAGCTTTATCCTGAGCTTTGGGAGAGGCTTACAACCGAATTCGGACCGCAGAGAGCCGAGAACGGAAATTATCCCGAAATATATCCATCAAATGCGTTTATAGGTAATTTTTTGCGGCTTGAGCTGCTGCGTGAAAACGGATATTATTCACAGCTTTTAAAGGAGATAAAGGGTTATTTTCTTTACATGGCAGAGCTTACCGGGACTCTTTGGGAGCATAAAAACACATTTGCAAGCTGCAATCACGGCTTCGCCTCATATGTTGCGGCGCTTATATACGAAGCCAAAGAAAGGAACGGCACCATGCCGAATTGAATCATCAGGGACAGGATATAACGGAAAACACGGATTTATTCGGTACGGTAAAATATTATTAAAGCCGGCTTCTCCGCTTATGCCGGCGCAGAAAGCGATATTCCGAAGCCCGGAATAATCAGTAAGCTGCAGAATTGACTTGCGGCAGCGGCAATATTCCATCAAAAATCAGCCTCCCCGTTATTCGGAGAGGCTGATTGTGCAGTGTACAAAATATTATGAAACGGTAATCATAGGTTAGGCAAACGAGAATAATCCGAACCCGTTTTTTGAGCGTGGATTTCTCGCATTGCCGCGTTAAAATACTCGTTAATCCGTTAGGATTAACTGCGTTTTGTGCCTCGCTCTGCAAAAAATCCGCTCCTCAAAAAATCTGCGACCCAAAACGAGCGTGATTTTCGTGTGGATTTTTATGCGGAGGATGCGATAAGGCTTTCACCTTATAAAGACGACAAATGAAAATACGCCGAAAATACGCCGTTTTGGGCGGGTTCGGATTATTCTCGTTTGCCTAATCTTTATTAAAGTCTTCTAAAATAAGTCCTTCATTTTTATCGAGCGCCCAGTTGATATTCCATTCGCTTGTGAATATCAAAATATTGTTGTCCTTGAAGTCCTGAACCCATTTTGTATCCGAGGTGAGGTTCAGGCTTTTCATATCTATATCCTTATTTCTTACCCAGCGGATGTACTGATATGGCATATCGTTTCTTATAACGTCAACGTTATACTCATTTTTAAGGCGGTATTCAAGCACTTCAAGCTGCAAAACGCCCACAACGCCCACTATTACCCGCTCCATACCCGAGTTCGGCTCGCGGAATATCTGAATGGCGCCCTCCTGCGCTATCTGCTCAACGCCCTTTACAAACTGCTTGCGCTTAAGGCTGTCCTTTTGCTCTATAACGGCGAAATGCTCGGGGGCGAAGGTCGGAATACCCTCAAACCTAACGTGCTTTTTAAGCGAGCATACCGTATCGCCTATTGAGTAAATACCGGGGTCGAAAACACCGATTATGTCGCCCGCATACGCCTCGTTTATTACCTGCCGCTCCTCAGCCATCATTTGCTGCGGCTGAGACAGCCGCACGGGCTTTCCCGCCTGAACATGGTAGTAATCCGCACCGCGCTCGAATTTACCCGAGCATATGCGGAAAAAGGTTATTCTGTCGCGGTGGTTCTTATTCATATTCGCCTGAATTTTAAATGCGAATGCCGAGAAATTATCGTCAAACGGGTCAACAGGCACGCCGTCCGACATACGCGGCAGGGGGGATGTGGTCATTTTAAGGAAGTTCTCCAAAAACGGCTCAACCCCGAAATTGGTGAGCGCCGAACCGAAGAAAACAGGGGTCAGCTCGCCGCGGCGCACCTTTTCAAGGTCAAATTCATAGCTTGCGCCGTCAAGCAGCTCAATCTGGTCTACCAGCTCTGCGCGCTGATATTCGCCTATAAGCTCATCTAATTTTTCGGTATCGGTAATATCGCACTTTACGGCGCTTAATTTATCCTGCCCGCGGTGTAACTCTTTAAAGGTGAGAATTTCGCGCTTGTCGCGGTCAAAAACGCCCTTAAAGTCAACACCGCAGCCTATGGGCCAGTTGACGGGGTAGGTGCCTATGCCGAACTCCTTTTCAAGCTCGTCAAGCAGCTCAAACGGGTCGCGTGCCTCGCGGTCTAACTTATTTATAAAGGTAAATATCGGAATATGCCGCATGGCGCAGACCTTAAAGAGCTTGCGCGTTTGCGCTTCAATACCCTTAGCCGCGTCAATTACCATTACCGCGCTGTCCGCCGCCATGAGGGTGCGGTAGGTGTCCTCCGAAAAGTCCTGATGTCCCGGGGTATCGAGAATATTTATGCAAAAGCCCTCGTATTCAAACTGCATTACAGACGAGGTTATGGAAATACCGCGCTGCTTTTCAAGATCCATCCAGTCGGAAACCGCGTGCTTGGCCGTAGCCTTGCCCTTTACCGAGCCTGCGGTCTGAATAGCGCCGCCGTACAGCAAAAATTTTTCGGTCAGTGTGGTTTTACCGGCGTCCGGGTGGGATATTATAGCAAACGTCCGTCTGCGTTCAATTTCGGTTTTAAGGTCGCTCACAAAATTACTCCTCTGTAAAAAAATGCCTGTAAATTATAACATATTACTTTATTGTGTGTCAAGTACGGCGGGACAAACGGTTCGTGTCAAGTTTTTGTAGGAAAATTTTTTTGAGAATGTTAATAGTGTGCGGTTCTGTGCATCCTCCGTTATTTGCTCTCTCATCTTTTTTGCAAATGCCGATACCTTTCACAAACCGTTGTAAATATGCGGCATTTTGTGAGATTGTTTCAGCTCTGTCAGGATTTTGCATAATCAGACTGCCTGTTAATTGTTTGTATAATTCAAGATTTTCTTCATATGCTTCTTCTGTCTCGTAAAGTTTTTCACTTTCTTTGAATATTTCTCCGATTTTTTTGATGAAATTTTCCGTTATCTGTGTTATACTCTTGTACTGTTTTTTCCTACATTTATTTTACACTAAGTTAGCTATTTTTGATTTTTTCAAACGCCGAGCGTATCTGCCTGTTTTTATAGGTTTTTCTGCTGAATATTTCATAAACCGAGCATGCCTTATCAACAAGGCAGACCAAAAGACTTTCCTTGTATGCGGGCGGAGTGAGGGTGAGCGGAAACATATGCTTTTTAATAATATCCCGCTCCATATCGCTCAATTCAAAGTCCTCTTCGGCATTTTTGAGCGCAGCGCTCGGGTGGTACCTGCCGTGCAAGGGTCTGTTTTCATCGGGGATGTGCCAGTCATAAAGAAAATAATCATGCAGCAGCGCCCCGCGCACAAGCTCGTTTTCATGCCCCTTGAGGGTTTTGAAGCGTTCTGCCAGCCTGTAGCAGTAATATGCAACGGCAATGCAGTGCAGAAGGCAGGAGGTATTCCCGTGCTGAATAAAAAAAGCTGTTTTTGAAAGCCGCGAATCCGCCGCGGCGGCGGTTATTATCTTAAGAAAACTTTTGTTGCTCATATTAAGAATTATATCATCCGACATTTGCATTTTCAATAGCCGTTCCGTGAAATTTTTGTTAATATATCCAAACCTGCTCTTCTTCTGCGCGCACCCTTTCGCTCTCTTTCCAAACAATCTGCTTAATGTCTTTTTGTATTATCAGTCTCGCGTTTTCTCGGGAATAATTGTATTTTGAGGGGCTGTCATCGGTTTTAAGGCTTATTTTGTCTCCGTTCATTTCAAACAGACGCTCGGCGCGCTCATAAAGCGCATGATATGCTGCATCTCGCACGGATTCGTTATCGCTTTTTGTAAGCTGCGCTATATACGGCACGACCGAATCGGAAAGCTCGCCTAAATAATCGATGTCAAGTTCCTTTAAGACTCCGCTTGTGAATGCGTTTACATTGTAGCTTGCCACCGTACGGTCGATATCGCAGAAGCCGGTTATAAGACCTATCGCCGCAAAGCATATAATCACACATTTCATCGCAGGGAAGCGCTTTGCATACATTGAAACCGTTATTATAATGAAAAGCAGAGCTAACGCCGCCATGAAGATGCTTGTCATGAGGCGCAGGCGCGTAAGACCGAAGAAGCCGATATACATAATCATTTTTGAAATCGCGGTTGCTGCAAATATAAGTGAAAATATGCATATTACCGTTGACATGATCCTTACAGTAAGCGGAGCGGCGGCATTTTCGCCGCGCTTTGTGAAATTGAAAATGACGCTTACCGTAACGAAATTTATTCCGCATACGCCGCAAAGCTCAAAGAAGCCGCGCCTTGCGTAATCGGCGGGGGTGAAGGCATAGCCCTTCGGCAGAATGCCCGAAAAGCCGCTGAAAAAGTAAGCCGACTGCGAAAGCAGATAAACAAAATAAACCGCCGCCAGAATCGAAGAAAGCGTAACCGCCGTTGCGGGCGGAATTTTTCTGAGCTCTTCGACCGACCCGATGTCCGTGCATTCGTGCTTTAGGTTCTTTTTTACCGAGAAAAGCATGGAAAAGAAATATACCGATGCCGCTGCTCCGAGCAGGATCTTCAGAATCAGCATTCCGACCCCGGAAAAGACCGATACTATAAGCCCCTCAAAGGCGGCGTCGGAACGCATGAGCAGCGGAAATATCACAACCAAAACGGGAACGGAAAGCAATATTCCCGCAAGCACCTGTCGGTTAACACCTCTAAGCTTATTTTCTCTGCGGTAGCTGCCGTAGGAGCGGAAGGGGATATCCATTTTGTCAAACGGATTTACAAGCAGTGTATTGAGGATACTGAGCATCGGGGACGAATTTTTATCCCCGCCGAAAATACCTGCGACGGAAATACCGTACAGTATGACCGCAGCGGCAAAAAAAATAAAATTCATAAGTGAATCGTTATAAACCGAAAATATTGCCGAAAAGCCAACCGCCGCCGCCGCACAAAAAACCGAAAATGCGCCTATATGACGGCTTTTCCCCCCATTATAGGCAAAGGTCAGCGCATAAAGCAGCAGAAGGGAGGCAGTAAAGCCTGCGTTAAAGCCGCCGAAAACCGACCAATCGACAAACAGCACCGAGCTTATAAGCGTTATGACAGCAAACACCGTGTCCCTTTTCTGCCAGGAAGGAATTTCCTTTTGAATCTTCTGAATGGGTTCCGAAATTACTGCATCGAACATTATTCATCACTCCTGTATTCAAGTATATCTCCGGGCTGGCATTCAAGCACCTCGCAAAGCTTTTCCAGGGTTGAAAAGCGTATGGCGCGCGCCTTGTTGGTTTTGAGTATCGAAAGGTTTGCCTGCGTAATTCCTACCCTTTCTGCAAGCTCACCCGATGATATTTTGCGCTTCGCCATCATAATATCAAGATTTATTACTATCATTGTTCTGATCACCCTATATTGTAAGCTCATTTTCGTTTTTAAGCTCTATCGCCGTGCAGAATATATTTTTTATGACCCGCAGAATAAGCGCGATAAAGCCGGCAGCCGTTCCCGCAATGTAAAAGGGCAGATAAAAATATCCGCTTATAAGCGTTATAAGCGCAACGGCGGTGCAGCACCATGAAAGAATTCGCAGAAGTCTGACATTTTCGCCGATAAACGCCTTTGACTTTAAAATGTTTTTAAGCAGGCGGCGCAGCGTCAAAAGGGCAGCGGCGGCAAACGGCAGGCAGCAATAGCAAACGGTTATAAGCACTGTCCTAAGCGACTGCGATTTGCCGGTAAGCTCGATATACCGTGATGTAATAAGGGGGAGAAATATCCCCGCGATGACCGCAATCAGAAAAATAATGTCGGTAAGAATAAGCGAAAGCTTGGCGGAATGCCTCGGCGTCCACATATTAACATCTCCTCGGTTTCAATTTTTACAAGCAAATAATAACACGGTTATTATCGTTTGTCAATAAAATTATATCGAAAAAAGATATTACAATTTTGTAACAACGGTTGATATCCGCACGAGCTGTTCATGCGGCTTGCGGTTTCATCGTATTTTGAAAAATTCTTTCCGCTTATTTTAAAGGTCAGCGCCATGCATATAAAGGAAAGCGGAAAGGTCGCAAGGGAGGCAGGCGATAAGTACCAATCGATTGCGCCTACGGTATAATTTTCGACATCACCGGAATGTTGAAATCGGGGATTCGGAACTTAGTGAACTGCAAAAAAATTATTTTGTAAAAAAAATTAATTTTGGGGCTTGACTTTGCTCCTTTGATATGGTATAGTAGTTAGGCGCTGAAAAATGCTGGTGTAGCTCAGTTGGTAGAGCAGCTGATTTGTAATCAGCAGGTCGGGGGTTCAAGTCCGTCCACCAGCTCCATTTTTGTGAAGGTGGATTTCAGCATGAATTAAATATGGGAGAGTTCCCGAGTGGCCAAAGGGGACAGACTGTAAATCTGCTGCTTTCAGCTTCGATGGTTCGAATCCATCCTCTCCCACCAAAGTCAAATTATCCGAACATTGTCATCAACGGTGACGCGTTCGGATTTTTGATTTTTATAAGCAATTTAACAAATGCATAAATACAATGGCAGAGAGTTTTCGCTCTCTGCCCTTGTGTGTTTTAAGCCGTTTTATCGGCTATCTGTGCCTTTAATTTGGCTTGTTCGGCTTTCCACTCCTCATATTCCTTTCGCCCTTCCTCGCTCTCGAAGAAGGCTTGAATCTGAGGAAGGAAATGCCTTGCAAGGATTTCCAATTCGTGTTTTGGGATATTACTTCTGTTTGCTGCCATAAGGCAACACGGCTTTTAGTTTATCTGTTATCGGGTCATTTCTCCTTACATATTCATTTGCATACCGCCATCATCGTGGCTGTCTTGCGTTTGTTTTTTCTTCTGCCCGCGCTTGCGTTCACAGACAACTTTAGGTTTTTGTTTATCATTATTGTCCGGTTCTCCTATCGTCGCAATATCAGCTGCAAGATATAAAGCATCGACGGCAATATTGCTCCAATCGCCGCCCATTTCAGCTTGAGCTTCCACGGCGTCAAATCCTTGGCCTTCAGCTCGTTCATCATTCGGCATATTTCCGTGTGCAGCTGCTCTTTCAAGGAGTCCGTCTGCCTCGATAATTTGTCCTTGGTTGAATACTCTATCGAGTCCATCTTGTCTGTTGCCACCTTGCGCATTTCCGTTAAGCACGGTCTTAGCGTCTGTGTGATCAGATCGTTCAAATCCTGATGCGTCGGAAGTTCGGATATTAAATCCGTGTTTCTTACAATGCTGTTCCCAACTGTCGAAAAGTATTCCGCTATTTTGTTGTACTGTTCCAATGTCAGCAGCAGATACTGAGGCTGTATCGGTTCGGTCAATGCCGCTACCGTTTCCTCGGTTATCGGCTCTATCGGATTGTTGTTCTTTAGTTTGGTAATATCCATAAGCAAATAATTCCTCCATATTAGTTTTTAAATATTTGTCATCGAGTAATCGGCTATCCCGAAACCTCTGACCGTCCGGTGTGGTATAGGTTATATATTTGTAATGGTCTATCCACTTCACACCGTATCCGAGCTTTTTCATCTGCTCGATAAACTGCTTTTTGTTTCGGCTTGTGGCTACCGCATAATCTATCGCATTTATTAGTTTCAGTTTTTTACTGTCACCGCGCAAAGCGGTGCGGTATTCACGCCGATTGATAGATTTCTGTTTAGGCTTCTGATATGGTGTTAACACCTCTAACCCAAACCGCTGACAGATAGCATCTGACTTATGCCGTAGCTTTTCCAATCCTTTTTCATTGATTTGGATTTTATAACCCGTTTCACAGTTTACCGAGTTGACGACGAAATGATTATGCCAGTGGTCACAGTCAATGTGAGTCGCCACAACCACCTCAAATCCATCAAACAGTTTTGCCGTTTCCAAACCTATACGGTGTATCTGTTCGGGTGTCGCATTGCAATCGGGTTTAAAGGATTGCACATACTGTTTGAAAAATACACCCTTTGCTTTACCGTATTGATGCTTGGTAGCCATAAACTCCTGATATGCCGATTCGGGAACGCAGTGCTGACCTCTTACAAGTTTTATTCCGTCTATAACGGTTTTCTTGTCTTGCATAACATAATTGAGCACTCGCTTCATCGCCGCAGCGGTCTGTGTTTTTTCGGGGATTGCCGTGAAGATTGCCATCAACCACACCTTCCGACTATATCATTGAGCGTGGCAAGCACATCGGCATATTGTTGTTTTAACTCCTGTAAATCGGGACATACAATCTTGCCCATATTGCAGAGCGTTGTTAGCTGATTGATATTTCTGCCGATGGCTTTCTGTTCTTTCAACACATCCGAAAGACCGTTTATAACAGTTATTGGTTTATTAAGCGCCGCTGCAGTTACAAACTCGGTGAAGTTCATATTCGCTTTTTCTGCTTTATTCTTGATTGCCGTATAATCGCTCTCACGAAAACGCATAACAACCATTTTTGTCTTGTTGGTTTTAGTTGCCCTCTCTTTCTGCGGCAGCCGTACTACCGCTGTTTATTCCCCGATGTCGTATTATTGGGGGTTCGGGGTTCACCCCGACAAGCTGTTTGTATTGCGGCGGCCAGGGGCTTGCCGTATATACAAACAATATGCTTGCCTATCCCTTCGGGATAGATAGTATATGGCTGATCCATATTTTATCGTCAACTCCTTTCAACCGATATGTAATAAAAATCCCTGCGAGAAAACTGTATGATGATTCCTTGACAGTATCCGCGCAGGGATTACGTTTTAATTATGCTTTTGTCAAAGAACATACCGGCAGAGATAAAAATAAGCCTTGCGCAGCTATATGAATTTAACTATGTACTGCGCCAAGACTTTATGTAATCAGTTTGATTGTGTATTTATTTTACCGGACTTTAAAAGTTTTGTCAAGGCCTCTGTTTCACAAATTGTTAAATCGATTATTTCCACAATATCTAAAATTTAAAATTAGATAAAATGTTTTTTGAATCAGATAAAATTTCATTGTTGTGCAGTCCGCCTTATTATGTTAAAATAATTTCGGTAAGGTGGGAAAAGTATGCAGCACATAACGGTAGGCAGGAAATATAATGAAGGCAAGGTTGCAAAAATTGAGTGCGTTAGAAATGACCGACTTCAAAACATTGACATAAAAGACAAATGCTTTTTGCTGATCATTCTGACCGTCGGTAAGCTGGAATTTAAGGTAGAAAACGAGCAGTTTTGCGCCGCGGCGCCTGCATTTATCTGCTTTGACGAAACCGCCGACCCCATGCTTATTTCAAAGCAAAAAGCACAGTATACCTGTATTTACTTTCATCCCGAATTTTTAAATGTTAATATGTCCTTTGAGATGTTGCGAAAAAAAGAGTACGGCGATATTGCCTCAACGCACGATTTGTTTTTATTAAAGCCGTTTACCGATAAGGCTTATGTTATACCCATAGCCGAGGCGCAGTTGGATAAAATCACGCAGGCGGCAGAGTTTATGCAAGAGGAACTTCAAAATCAGCGCGACTGGTACTGGTCCTGCCGAGGGCGCTCGTATTTTATGGAAATAATTATTGCTTTAGAGCGTATGTACGGGCTGATTGGGTACGGTGTAACTCACCAAAAATCGGACAATACGCCTATTATAAAAAACGCAAAGCTTCGCGACGCGGTGCTGTATATTGAAAGCCGTTTTGATGAAAGCATTACTCTGCCCGATATAGCAAAAGCCGCCGGAATGAACCACACAACGCTTACGGCGCTGATGAAAGAGGAACTGGGACTTACAGCAATAGAGTACCTTATGAAATACCGCATAACCGTTGCCGAAAAGCAGCTTGAATTTACAAGCGTGCCGATTAAAGATATTGCAAATATGACAGGCTTTAAGACCGTACAGCATTTCAGCCGTGTTTTTAAAAGTCAAATCGGCGCTACCCCGGCAGAGTTTCGGAAAAACGCCGTGCAAAAACGAAAGGAAGATTTGAATGGAAAATAAAATAGCAGAGCTTGAAAGCAGAATTGAAAAATTAGAAAATATTCTCAAAAGCATTGAAATTTCCGGTGACGGACAAAATATTTCTTTCAATCAAACTCCGCTTTATGCAGTTAAAATATCCGGTGACGGAGCCAACGCAAATTTTATCAACAGTCCTGTCAATTATGCCGTAACTGCCGACAATGACGAACTTGAAGATTTAGAGGATACCGCCGATGATTTAGATTGCCGAATAGAAGACATAAAATGCGCGGCACTGGACGCGAAAGCGATTTTAGACGAAGTGCAGGCACATTTTGATAAGCTCTCAACCGAAATCGAAAGTTTAAAAGCCGAAAGCGAGGAATAAAAATGCGCGCTCCGTTTCAGATTTTATCCGTTCCCTACCGTTTTATAAAAGGTGAATTGTGTTTTTGCGTGTTTCGCCGCGCCGACTTTGATGTTTGGCAGTTTATTGCCGGCGGCGGTGAGAATAACGAAAAACCGATTCAGGCAGCCCTGCGCGAAATAAAAGAAGAAACCGGCGTGACATCCGAAAAGCTCACTGTGCTTAAAAGCGTCGCATTTGTTCCGGCGGAAGTGGTGGCGGAAAATATGAGAACGCATTGGGACAAAAATATCTTTGTTATACCCGAATATAGCTTTGCCTTTGAGTGCAATGCCGACCCTACCATTTCACGCGAACACAGCGAATATAAATGGCTGCCGTATGACGAGGCACGAAAGCTGCTGAAATGGGAGTCTAACAAAGTGGCAATGTATGAAATTATGTGTAGGTTGAGGAACTACGAATGACAGAACAAAACATTTTTGACGACCAAACATTCTTTACGGAATATCAGAAATTGCGCGATAACAGGGCAAATTACAATAATTTGATAGAGCAGCCGGCAATGAAAAAACTAATGCCCGATACAGCAGGTAAATCTGTTTTGGATTTGGGTTGCGGATGCGGTCACAACTGTGTGGATTTTGTCAGAAACGGTGCCGAAAGCGTTTTAGGCATAGATATTTCCGAAAAAATGCTTGCGGTTGCAAATAAAGAAGCAAAGAACGATAAAATCAAATATCTTCAAATGAGTATGTCGGAATTAGATAAATTATCAATGAAATTTGATATTGTATACAGTTCTTTGGCTTTTCATTATGTGCCTGATTTTCAAAAGCTTGCAAATGATATTTATAACCTGCTTAATACCGGCGGGTATCTTTTGTTTTCACAGGAACACCCCATTGTGACCGCTACTTTCGACGGAAAACAACACTATAATAAGGACGAAAACGATAATTACACCTCGTTTACATTTTCAAATTACAATCAACCCGGTGAAAGAGATACTTTTTGGTATGTTGACGGAGTAAAGAAATATCATAGAACATTTTCAAATATTATATCCGCTTTGTGCCGTGTCGGTTTTGTTATTGACACGGTTTGCGAGCCATTGCCGATTGAAAACGCAACCGATTTCATTCCGAATATATTAGAAAAGGAACTTATAAAGCCGACATTTTTAATTGTGAAAGCGAGCAAGTGATAATTTTTATGAGCTATAATATTGAGAAGTTGGATATTAACAATTACCCAAAATGTAATGCTATATGGGATATGCAGGCTGATCCGCTGACTGAAAAATTCCGCAAAGAAATTGAGAGCGGGAACCGTGAAGTTTATATCTGCAAAGAAAACGGAAATTTTATAGGCGAAATAGCTTGCGTTTATGATATGAATGACCCTGATTACACAATTTCCGGGCAAAGAATTTATCTGTCACGGCTGATTGTAAAACCGAATTACAGAAACAAAGGCATTGGCGGAATTTTAATTGATTTTATGATTGAAAAACTGAAATATAACGGTTATAAAGAGATTACTGTCGGTGTTGACAAAGATAATCTTGCAGCCATTCACCTGTACCGTAAAAAAGGTTTTACAAAAGTATTGTTTGACGGTTGCGATGAGCAAGGTGAATATTTTAAACTGTTAAAAACATTGTGACGGAGTAATGACTATAAGTAATTGGGAGGTAATTTTTTATAAAAGATATTGTTTTAACAGGAGATAGACCTACAGGAGCACTACACATTGGACATTATGTTGGTTCGCTAAAAAAACGTGTGGAGATTCAAAATAATTATGATAAACCATATATTATGATTGCTGATACTCAGGCACTCACAGACAATGCGCATAATCCCGCCAAAGTTCATGACAATGTAATTGAGGTTGCATTAGATTATCTTGCAGTTGGCTTGAAACCGGAGTTAAATACATTTTTTATACAGTCCCTCGTTCCAGAACTGACTGAACTGACCATGCTCTATTTAAACTTTGTTACATTGGCTCGTTTAAAACGAAATCCTACTGTAAAGAATGAAATGCATCAAAAAAATATGGTAATGAAATACCAATTGGTTTTTTAACATACCCTGGTAGTCAAGCTGCGGATATTACTGCTTTCCAAGCAAATGTAATTCCGGTAGGAGAAGATCAGCTAGAAGTTTTGTTTTGGCGGAAAAGTATTTTGAACTGGCAAATTCTTGTTTTTCTCATGAATTTAGTTTTAAGATTTGTGAGTACATACCTGAACTTTCGCAATTATTATCTAAGTCAAATTTCTACTTACTTAAAGGTAGTATGGCTAACTCTGAAAAAATGTTGATTAAAGCACAAAATGTATTAAACACAATTAAATCTATTTACAATAATCTCTAGGGGGCGTTGAAGATGAAAAAATGGACTAAATTTTTACCATTGTTCATTTTGCTTGGGGTGTTGATTGTTTGTGGGATTTTATGCATTGTTTTTCCCTCTATGATGAAGAATTGGATTTATGGATTATGGGGTGGGATTAAGGCACCGATAGTGATGTTTTTAAATGTTTTTGGTGCAAAGTTTTCATTTTATGAAAACATATCCGCTTCTAATGCATATAATTTGGGATTTATTATGGGCATTACTTCGTGGAGCTCACATAAATATATAAGCAATGTAATAAAGAAATGAGCGTGGATTTAATATGAAGATTAAAAGAATACTAGAAAATAATTTTTTTATGTTAAAATTTGTTTGGAAATATAGCAACAAGAAATTTCGCGGGGTATACAAGGAGAGTTGTTAAGAAAGGCTTTAACTTTAGATGTTGCCTGTTTTGATAATGCAGAATACTATGATAAATATATAAGAGCGATGCGAGAAGCGGAGAGCCGTGCTATTACAGTTTTAAATACTTTAATAGACATAATATCGAGTATCATATGAATAATCGCATTATTGTTGACATCTCAAATTTTATATTTGTTTCCAACAAGCCACAAAAGGTTGACGCTATTTTTCTGCCTGGCGGTTCACACCCAGAGCAGCCGGAATATGCGGCAAAGCTGTATAATAAAGGCTTTGCTAAATATGTTATCCCGTCGGGCGGCGTTAGTGTAAAACGGGATAAATGGTCCGGTGTGCGGTCAAAGGCAGAAATATACAGCGGCGACTACAAAACCGACTATGAATTTTTCACCGATGTGCTGATGAAAAACGGCGTACCGAGAACGGCAATTTTCGGCGAGGAGAAGTCAGGTCATACACGCGATAATGCCTTTTTCTCTCGAAATATTGTGAATGATAATAGTCTTGAAATTAAAACGGCGATGATCGCTTGCAAAGCGTTTCACGCTCGGCGCTGCCTTATGCTTTATCAGTTGGCTTTCCCAGATACTGAATTTATTGTCTGCCCGGTGCATTGCTATAATATCACGAAAAATAACTGGTACACAACCGAACAGGGAATAAACCGTGTGCTCGGTGAACTGTCACGCTGCGGTAATCAGTTTGTCGGGGATATAAAGGAGTATTTGTTAAAATGAAAACCTTAGAAATTATCGGTGATAATCATTTTGTAAAATGGACAAAGCACAGAATTGCTGCAAGAGGTATTGTAATAAGTGAAGACAAAATCCTATTAACCTATGAAAAGTCAACTGATATTTACAATATTCCCGGAGGTGGAGCTGAAGCAAATGAAACTTTAGAGGAATGCTGTGCCCGAGAAATAGCAGAAGAAACGGGTAAAACCGTAACAGTCAGTAAAGAATTTCTTGTAATGAATGAATATTACGAAGAATGGCTATTTGAAACTCATTTTTATGTATGCAAGGTTATAAGCGAAGCCTCAATAAAATTATCACCACGTGAGAAAAAAGTAGGAATGATTTCAAAATGGGTAAATATTAACGAGGCTCTTTCTATTTTTTCAAAGCATCAAGATTATGCTACCACTGACGAAGAAAAACGTGGAATATATTTAAGAGAATATGCAGCATTAAATGAATTAGTATCAAATGGTGAGTAAAATGGAAGTAGTATATGGTAAATTCAGCACTATTTATTCAATCTGTGATGTTAAAGAAAAATTAAGTGACTCGGCTATTTTACATTTGCTCGCTCCGAGCGTATTTAACCCAACCTTCGAGCGGTTGCTAATCCGTGCGAAAAAGTATCAGGCAGATGATAAATCGAAGGTTTACGCCTATTCGGAAAACGGCGAATACAAAGGAATTATTGTATTTAAAACAGAAGATAATACCGCCGAAATACTGGATATTGCCGTAAAACCCGAATATCAGGAAAAAGGTATCGGCAGTATGCTTATAGATTACATTTTCAGTAAATTTGCGGTCAGTAAAATCACCGCCGAAACTGATGACGAGGCGGTTGAGTTTTATAAAAGGTGTGGGTTTACAATTACATCGGTCGGAGAGTTTTGTGATACAAAACGGTACTTTTGCAAATTATCCTCTGTTTCCAAACATTATGACCTGCTTATAGACGAAAACAATGACCCCGCGCGCGACCCCGAGCCGCTGCGGGAATATATGGATAAATGGGACGGGCGGAGATTTATTGATTCGTTACAGCTGACAAAAGAAAAATCCGTGCTTGAAATCGGTGTGGGAAAATGTCGCGAATTTTGCGGTATTGATCTTTCGCCGAAAACCGTAAAACGGGCAAAGGAAAACCTGAAAGAACAGACGAATGTAGCGCTTATTTGCGGCGATTTTATGAGCTATGAGTTCGGGCGCAAATTCGATGTGATTTATTTGTCACTCACCTTTATGCACATACGGGATAAGCAAGCAGCAATTAATAAAGTAAGGTCGTTGTTAAATATCGGCGGTCGGTTCGTGCTTTCCATAGATAAAAATCAAAGCGGTACCATAGATTACGGCACACGAAAAATCAAAATCTATCCTGATAATAAAGAAGATATTGTGAAGTATATCACCCAAAGCGGAATGAATTTAATGAAAGTATTTGAAACAGATTTTGCTTTTGTTTTTATTGCGGAAATGAAACAAAATAATTCTTAATGCCGATGCATATGAAGCACCTTCTACAGCAGCTTTCATACTTGACATTTCGTTGCGTTTGCGCTATACTGATATAAACTGATACTTTATTATATCGGGAGGTCGCTATGGACATTAAAGTCTTTACCGAAATGTTAAGAGATAAGCATTTCCCGGACTATAAAAAACTAAAATATAAATACAATGGGGATTTTGACAGCTTTCTTAAAGCATTAGAGGAATTATATTATAAACCTTTGCCGCTATATGATTTTGATGGTAACAATATTGTTTTTACAGAAACCTTTAACGCTGTCAATCAAAATGCGGTAAAGTTGTTATTACAACCGCAGGATACGCATTACGGACTCAAATCCGCCGAGGAGGAAATACTATCCACTTCGGCTATTGAAAGCGTGGATTTCAGCCGTGACAGTGTGCGCAAAATTCTAAAAGGCATGGCACCTGACGGCGAGCAGGAAAACAGAATCTTAGGCATCAAGCATGGGCTTGAATTTATTGCCGATACCTCCAACAAAATAACCGAGGACAATTTATATAGGCTTTATATGATGACTGTTGGAGATTTTCTAACCAATGACGATAAATTGTTAGAGGGCAAATTTTACAGACACGATACCGTTTATGTTGTCAGCGATCATATTGAACATTCGGGGCTTGACGCCAAAAAAGTGCCTGAGTTTATGAGGTCGCTTATCGCATTTGCTAATAATGATGATGACATTAACGATCTAATTAAGGCGGCAATCATTCATTTTTACATTGCCTTTGTACATCCGTATTTTGACGGAAACGGCAGAATTGCACGGCTCGTCCATTTATGGTTTTTAATTCAAAAAGGTTATCAGTCGGCGCTGTTTATTCCGTTTTCAAGCAGGATTGAAAAAAGCCGCAAAGCATATTATGACGCTTACACGGTAATTGAGGAAAACAGAAAATTAAGCGGTAAAATAGATGTAACCCCGTCCATTCTTTACTTCATAAACAATGTTTACAATAAAATGAACGAGGGTTCTGCCGCTATTGAAACCTTAACTGTTTATGATGACGCCGTTAAAGACGGAAAAATAACCGAAAAAGAAACAAAGCTTTGGAGATTTGTGCTGTCAGCTTACGGTACAGGCGAATTTTCAACAAAGCGACTCGAAAAAGATTTCAGGGACGCTGCCTACGCAACGATCCGAGGTTTTGTTTTAAAGTTTGAAAAGCTTGGACTTCTTTCCTCTGTAAAATACGGTACGCGAGTTAAATACAAGGTTGTTAAATAAGGCGGTGAGAAAATGACAGGCGTGATATATGCACGGTATTCAAGTGATAATCAGCGTGAAGAGTCCATTGAAGGTCAGTTGCGTGAGTGCAAGGTGTTTGCCGAAAAGAACGGTATTCAAATTATCGACACATACATTGACAGGGCAATGTCAGCTTAAACCGATAACCGCCCAGATTTTCAAAAGATGATCAAAGACAGCGCAAAGCAGCAGTTTGAAACCGTTATTGTATGGAAGCTTGATCGCTTTGCCCGCAATCGCTATGATTCCGCACATTATAAAAGCATTCTAAAAAGAAATAATGTCCGTGTGCTTTCTGCCACCGAAGCTATTTCACAAGGCGCAGAAGGCATCATCCTTGAGTCTGTTTTGGAAGGTATGGCGGAGTATTATTCTGCGGAGTTGGCAGAAAAAGTTATCCGTGGGCAGACCGAAAATGCATTGAGTTGCCGCTTTAACGGCGGAACTGTTCCTGTCGGATATAGCATTGTAAATCAGCACTTTGTTGTTAACAATGATACCGCTCCGTTAGTTCTTTCGGCATACGAAATGTATGATGAAGGAAAGACTATGCAAGAGGTTGCCGACGATTTAAATGTTAAAGGATTGCGAAACACCAGGGGAACAAAGCTGACAATTAACACCGTTTCCAATCTGCTCACCAACAGAAGATATATCGGCGAATATTCATACCGTGATATTCTTGTTTCCGACGGTATCCCTGCTATTGTGCCGAAGGATTTATTTAACCGTGTACAGGAGCGCATTGCCAAAAATAAAAAATCACCGGCGCGGCACCGCGCAGACGAAGAATATATTTTATCAACAAAGCTGTACTGCGGAAAATGTATGACATTTATGGTCGGTGAAAGCGGAACGGCGAGGAATAAAGAAACCTATCGCTATTACAAATGTCTTTCGGCAAAGCGAAAACGCGGCTGCGATAAAAAGGCTGTTAAAAAGAAGTGGATTGAGGATATTTCAACACCTGTTTCTTTCCTGTATTCTTTTTCATTCTTTCACCTTGTCGCTTGAAAACGACAGGGCGCCGCTTTTTATGGCACTGCGTTGTGTTGAGTTTCGTCAATTGATTCTGCAAGGCTAAACATTGTGGTCACCTCCTGTTACGGTATTCGGGAAAACAAAAAAGCGACTGCGCTATGCTTTAAGGCATAGTACAGCCGCATGAGGGCGTGCATATAAAAAACGTTTTGTTAAGACGGTCTTGAATGTTGCGTTTCGCTTATGTACATGATTGTTAGGGGCTTCTCCTTGTTTTCATAATTACCTCGCTGTATTTGGTATCTGTTGATATCCGTGTGTCCGCTTCCCGCACTATAATGAAAGTGCAAAGGAGGAATGCACTATGTTTCAGGATAACCTAAAAGCACTTCGCAAGAAGAATGGTATCACACAGGAAGAGCTGGCGGCAAGGCTGAATGTCGTAAGACAGACCGTCTCAAAATGGGAAAAAGGTCTTTCCGTTCCCGACTCCGAATTGCTGATAAAGCTGGCGGAAATTTTAGAGGTACCGGTAAGCTGGCTGCTTGGCTCCAAAATCGAAGCGGAAGAACAGTCGGACGCATTGGCGGAACAGCTTTCCCGAATCAACGAGCAGCTTGCGATCAAAAACAGGCGGGCAAAAAGAGTCTGGAAAGCAATAGCCTTCATTGCCGGCGGCATTATTGCTGTATATGTCCTGATTTTAATTCTTGCAACCGTCTTTACCTTTTAGCCCAACCGATCCGACACAACAGACAGCTCGCAGTCTATTGAGTCGATCGTGGAAAAGGAATGAGGATTGGGCGCTTTTATCTCTGCGGTACGGGAATATCCCGTGCCGCAACTGCTTCTCCCGAACTTTTCGGCAGAAAAATTTATGGTATCGTCTCACAATAAGGCTTTTTCATAAGGTTTGCGTTCCATAGGTCGAACATAGAAACTAAATAAAAGCGAATGCACAGAATACGGAACAAAGAGACGATTTTATATGTTTTTATATGTTTCACATAGCATGGCGCGCTTATGTTCACATAGCATGACGCGCTTATGTAGGTTTGTCAATGATGTGTTACAAAAATCAGAAAACTTCGCCGAAGGATAAAAAGGAATACAAATAATCGGCAGGAGATTTCCAGTTAAGAGGGCGTATAGGGAAATTATTGTACTTTCTGTTGTGAACAGCAAGTTGCTTTTTAAAGTCATCAAAAGAGTAAAATGAATGAGTAGCATAGAAGTATTCGTTATCTTTGCGATGTGAACGCTCTACCTTACCGTTGTGTCTGGGAGTGTACGGTTTTATCAGCTTGTGCTTTATGCCACACTGTTTGAGGCGCGCCTCAAACAGTGTGGGTG
>CDZG01051082.1_pt1 | contig 29123 bp, 23 predicted proteins | sample 557741 | NCBI WGS metagenome assembly CDZG01 (sample SAMEA3182086, study PRJEB8094) | gut metagenome | biome: human; feature: gut; material: Stool; isolation source: human stools | place: Canada | collected 2013-01-21
GTGGTCCAGCACATTGCCGGAGAAGAAGGTCGCCTCATCCGCCGTGCCCTCGGAGCTCAGACCGCAGACTGCGCAGGACTTGTAGTAGACCGCCTTTTCCGTGCAGGTGGCGGCGGATTTCAGGTACTTTGCATCCACGGTCTCCGCCGTGAAGTCGTGGGGCAGCTTTTCGCCATACTCAGCCTTGCATACCTCGCAGACGGCTTTTGCGGTGCAGGTCGCCGTGCCGCCGGTGCAGTTATTAGTCTCGGTGTGCGAGGCATCGCGCTTGCAGGTGCGGGTGTGCGTGCCGTCTTCGTTGGACGTCCAAGCGCCCCAGTTGTGGTCCAGCGCATTGCCGGAGAAGAAGGTTGCCTCATCCGCCGTACCCTCGGAGCTCAGACCGCAGACTGCGCAGGACTTGTAGTAGACCGCCTTTTCCGTGCAGGTCGCGCCGGATTTCAGATATTGCTCCTCAGCCTTCTCGGCCGTGAAGCTGTGTGCCGCCGTCTCGCCGTAAGCACCGCCGCAGGTCGTGCAGACGGCTCTTTCCGTGCAGGTCGCCGTGCCGCCGGAGCAGTCGCCGCCTTCGGTGTGCGACGCGTCGCGCTTGCAGACGCGGCTGTGTGTGCCGTCGCCGTCGGACGTCCACACGCCCCAGTCATGGCCGAGCGGCTCGCCCAGCGCGAAGGTGTCCGGCCCCTGCGCGGCGCAGGTGGAGCAGGACTGATAATACAGAGCCGGGCTTGTGCAGGTCGCGGCGGATTTCAGCCGGTACTCGTTCACCTGATCGACGAAATGGTGCGGCCCAAGCTCGCCGTAGGAGTGCTGGCAGACCTCGCAGAGCGCCGGAGCAAGGCAGTCGGCCGTGCCGCCCTGATGCGTGCCGCGATCCACCTCCAAATGGCAGCAGGTGTAGAATCTCCAATGGCTGTCGGCATCGGTCTGCCACGCGCCCGGATATTCGGCGTGCCGGTTCGGATTCTTGTCCCCGCTTGCAAAGGTCGCCTCGCTGTCCGTTCCCTTGGAGGACAGCATGCAGATCTTGCAGGACTTGTAGTAGAGCGCGGGAGAAATGCAGTTTGCCTCCTTGTACAGAAGCGCCGTGATCGGGAGCTCTCCCGTGAAGTCGTGCTCGGTCATTTTGATGCCGCAGGTGTCGCAGAGGTGGTTGCAGTCCGGATCGGCGTGGTCGAGCCGCTCAGTCTCTCCGCCGCAGACGGTGCAGGTTTTCCAGTGACTGTCTTGGTTCGTGTTCCAGTCGCCGTAGGTGCAGTCGGCCGTTTCGACATGGCCGGCATCACGGGCGCAGACGCGCTTGTGCGTGCCGTCGCCGTCGGGTGTCCACGCGCCCCAGTCATGGTCGAGCACGTTGCCGGACACAAAGGTCGCCTCGTCGGCGGTTCCCTTGGAGCTGGCTCCGCAGACGGCGCAGGACTTGTAATACACCGCCTTTTCGGTGCAGGTCGCGGCGGATTTCAGATACTGCTCCTCGGCGGTTTCTGCCGTGAAGTCGTGTGCCGCCAGCTCGCCATAGGACTGGCCGCAGTGGTCGCAGACAGCCTGCTTCGTGCAGGTCGCCGTGCCGCCGGAATGCTCGCGGATGGTGATATCCTTGGAAACGCTGAAGCGGTAGCCCTCCGCCGTCGTGGCAGAGGCGATAAACCGGAAGCTGGTTTCTCCCGCTTTGTAGGAAGCGGCATGGATCGTCCCCGTGCAGAGGCCATCGACCGGGGTGATGGGTGCGCCGTCGCCAGTGTATTTAAACTCATAGCTGTAGGCGGGATCCGTGCAGCCCTCCGGCAGGTTGAAAGAGAATTCGAAATCCTGCGTGCGGCAGACGGCATCCGGGCTGGTGATGGTCAGGGTGGGGAGGTCCTTCTTTTCGACCCTATTGCCGCAGAATTCGCATTGTCCCCAATACTGGCCGTTTCCTGTCTGCCATTTGTAGGAATGGGACGAATGGACGGTCACGGTAAGCGTCGTGGAATTGCCCGCCTTGTCCGTAGCGACGACGGTCTGCGGGGTTCTCGCGTCGGTGAGGGTGATCTGACCCTGTTCGTTGGGGGTCACGGGCGTGCCGTTGACCGTCACGGTGTCCAGATACAGGTCGGTCACGGTGAGGGTCTTGTCGCCCTCGCCGCAGAAAACGTCGCCATTCTTCGCGCCGGTGATCGTCGGGGCGGTCTTGTCGATGATGATTTTCTCCGTGCATACAACGCCGTAGCGAGCAAGGAGCTTCGTCCCCAACTGTGCATAGATCACATAGGGCTTTCCCTCCTCCAGATTCAGAGATGCCGTATTGAAGGCGCCGGTATAAGGATAGTGATCGTGCCCGCTGCTGAAAAGGACATCCGCAGCTAGGCCATTCGAGTAGAACTGATCGCCGACGGCGTACTCAAAATACGACAGTTCCTCCGGATGGGCGGTATTGATCTGTACGGTCTGATCTTCGTTGAAGAAGTGTTCCGTACCTTCGGAGCGGAAGCCGGTCCACTGGGAATCGCCCACGGAAATGGTGCTGTAATCAATGAAAACGCCGCTCCAAAAAGCAATGAAGGTAAGGCTGTCCTCGCCGCCCGTAGCAAAGTCGCCGTAGGTTTCTCCGCCCATGACTCTCCTATTGCCGATCAGCAGTGCTTGCAGCCTTTCATCATTTTCTCTTGTCGGCCTTGGCGTCAGGAGCTTCCAAATTTCATCCGTCCATTTGACGTTCTCAAAGTCCGTGACCGTCGAGCCGTCCTGGTTGACGATACGGACGGTATAGTCGCTGCGCTCCTCCCAGACGGGGTAGAGCGTAAGCGCCTCGTTTTGCTCATAAATCGCGTTCAGGGAATAGTCCTTCTCGCCGCCGTCGACCTTCGACCAGCCGACCTGCGTATAGCCCATACGGGTAAAGAGCGCGCCTTGCAGCTTCAGCGCTTTGTCGTGCTCCTTGTTGACCGTCTTGCTGTCGCCCGTGCCGTTTGCGCCGGGGGCGTAGGTCACGGGATAGGTCTTGGTTTGCAGCTGGAGCTGCTGCGCGGCGTTATAGCCGATGCTGTAGCCCGCGCTGTCCGGGGTAAAGCGGCTGGTGTAATCCGTGCCGTTGGCCTCGGCGAACACCACAGGAACTGCCGTGCTCTCGGTGGTCAGGCCGATCTCGGCGGCGCTGCCGAGCTTGTCGAGTGTGACGGTTTTTCCGTTGGCAAGATAGAGATTCGCGCCGGTGTTTTCGGTGATCTTCACGTCGCCGGTAAGGGTCAGGGAGCCTGCACTCAGCGCGACCGCACCCTTGCCGCCGGAGTTTCCGGTAATCCGGCCGGTGCCGAGGTTGGCGGTCGAGCCGTCCCGCGTCAGCGAGATCGCGCCGCCCTTGTTGTTCTTGATTTCGACGGGAATGGCGCTGCTCTGCTGCGCCATCGTCACTCTGCCGTAGGCCGCGTCGATGCCCGCACCGGTATTTTCCGAGATGGTGCCGCCGTAGAGGTTGACATTGGTATAATCGTCGCTTGTCGCGATGGAGGGCATAGGCCAGTGGGTGGCCGAAATACCCGCGCCGGTATTGCCGGTGATCGTGCCGCCGTAGAGGTTGATGGTATCATCTGAAGTAGTGATGGTGGACATCACGCCGTTCCGCTCATTGCCGGAGATGATGCCGTCATACATGTTGAAGGTTCCTCTGTTAATTACACCGGGGCCGTACTTGGTGTTGCGGATGTTGCTGATGACCGGGCGATCTGTGGGATAGTCGGAGCTTTTTTGATAGTAGCAGCCACCGTACATATTGAACGTGCCGCAGTTATAAACGCCGCAAACCGGGTCGTTGTAAACATCGCGGATGCCGTCCGTTTCCGAGCTGGTCATGCAGATGCTCACGCCGTAAAGCTCAAAGGTGGCAGTTCCGTCAACAGAAACAGCGGCGCAGCTGTCACCGGTGATGAGGCCCCGGTCGCCGGAGAGCTGGCAATCCGTAAATACCAGACGCGCGTTATTCATCACAAAGAAGGCGCTTTGTGCATCCGGTACATTGCAGGTAAGGGTATGGCCATGCAAACAGATCACAAACGTGCAGCCCTCCCAAACATGGATTCGTTTCGTGAGGGTGACATCATTGGCAAGGTAATAGTAGAACGTTTTTCCCTTGTTGTTCGCTGCTTTATGGTTGATCTCCAGAAGGTCTGCTTCCGATCGGATCACGTTCATTTTTGAAATATCGCCAGAGGTATTTTCCTTCCCGTCCTTGGTGAAGTAGACCCCTTCATAGGTCGTGTGTCCGTTCATGGCCTGATGATTGCTGATTCCTCCTCCGCAGACGCAATGCGCCGACGGATGCGGCCAATCAAGGCGAACCGCGCTTGCCGTGAGCGGGAAGAGCTGCGCGAGCAGGCAGAGCGTCAGCAAAATGGCGAACAGTCGTTTTTTCATGTGGTTTCCTCCGTTTCGCCGTCCATCGACAGCTTAAAATCGTATTTCATTTCCAGCATGGCAAAGAGCTTATACATAACCTCTGTGGCAATCGCCTTGATATCCAGTGTCTGAATAAAGGCAAGCACCTTGGCCTGCTCCTCCTCCGGCACCTTGTACACCTGAAGTGCCGCCGTGAGAAAGCGGCTGAGCTTGCGTTCCAGCGGGAAATGGATGTCACATTTGCGTGCCATATAACTGCGCATCAGCCCCGCCGTGCCGATGTCCATTTCATAAAAATCGCTGTCGCTGTAATCGGGGAAATTCCCGCCGAAAATCTCTTTTAATTCCGCCGTGGTATGCACATAGATATATTCCGCCGTGTCCGGAGCGGTATAGGCTTCGATATAAATCTCTCGCAGATTCTCGTTCAGCTCGGTGAGGGTGAGCTGGATCGCCGTATCCACCGCATAGGCATACACCGACGGCAGCTTGCTGCCCGCAATGCTCCTTGCCACACCGAACTGACCGCCGAACATCGTCTCGGTCAAGTCCAGCAAAATTTTATCCTTGGTGGGAAACAGATTTTGAAAGCTGCCCCGCGCTACGCCGGCTTCTTCGACGATCTGTGTAATGGAGGTGTTTCTATAGCCTTGCTCCAGAAACAACCGGACGCACACGGTGAGGATCTTCTTTTTTGTTTCGCTCCCGTCTTTCCTCATGAAAACACAAGTCACCCTCTGTATAATAATATGCATACTAATTATATCAGGAGGTATGCGTTTTGTCAACCGGTACGCAGAAGATATTTACGAAACAACGAAATATTTTGCATTGCGCCTTGTGAGCAAAAAGCGACGGCAACCGCATTTCTACAGCCGCCGTTCGCTATGTATTTTCTTTTGATACGGGCGAAGAGCACCGACAAACCCTTGATTTCTCGGTAGTTGCCTTTTTGAAGTCCAGAGTGCTGCGCAATGCGGGGCACCTCATTGGCCGCCAGCATGACGCCAAGTCCCAACAGCATATTACCGGGGAAGGTCAGAAGCCCCAAAAACAGCAGGCTGGTCTGCATGAACGCCGTTAGGCACAGCGCTGCGATCTGTTTCATCCACTGGTTGAAACCGTCCTGATAGCCCCTTGGTACACTGAACATATACAGTGACCCGACTGCGATCTGGATCAACAGAATACCGCCGCGCTTGATATTAGCGAAAAAGATCTTGATCACGCAGTAGGCAAAAGCGATCAGCGCAAGGATGTTGAACAGATTGAAGCTGACATTGTTCGCTACGGAAAAGCTGCCGACCAGTACGCTGGTGCTTTCTCCGGCAAGGTCAATGCTTCGGCCACCGGCGGCAAACAGCGCCCAGCCGAACAGCGTAAACAGCCGGATCGTTGCCTGTATCCAGTCCAGCTGGAAGATGTCAGCGCCCATGTTGCCCATCATAGTAAAGAAGTCGGCTACGGCGTTATAGATCGTTTCGTAGAGCCATTGCAGCATGGTGTTCCAGATCACATTGGAGATCTGCTCGCCAAGTGCCTCAAAGGTACTCCCGATGGCATTGCCGATGCCGGAAAAAATATCCCCTAACCAATCAAACAATCACTTCACCTCCCGTCAGAGCCGCCGCTTTTCGCAGCGGCCCCGCGTGACGGATCAGAGGATAGACCAGATATACAGCGGTGCGGTCAGGGTGAAAATGAGGCAGGCGAACAGAATGCAGGGCGCTGCAAATTCAAACTGCCCGTGTTTTCGGTACTCAAAGTAACTGGTACCGACCTTGACGAAGAACAGGATCGCCAGGATCATATCCACCACCGGGAACACCACATTGTTGACTACCGTTTGGATCTGGGCTTTCGCCGTGTTCCAAGTCTGCTCGATGGCTCCAGCCACATCGCCTGCGGCAAATGCAGTCATGGAGCACATCGAGATCATCACGGCCAGAAGCCCCACAAGGAGCAGTGCCCGCATTGCTTTCTTTCTCATCATGCGTTACCTCCCAATACTTTTTGAATTTCATTTTGCTGAATCCTCCGGATACGAATGTTCAGATATTTGCAAAACTGCAGCTCGGCGACCATGCCCTCGGTCACAGTATCGCCGAACAGCCAAAGCTCGTCGCAGAACCATAAGAGAGACATCCCGGCACTGCGTCCGATCTCACGCTCTGCTGGAACACTGTCATCAAGGCATTCCGCATAGAAATGCGGCACGACCGGAGCCGTGCCGCACAGCAGAGCATACCTGCAGTATTGTCGGATCTTTTCAAGATTGGCGGTTACATCGACGCTGAGGGGCGCACACAGATACACCTTTTTCATTCGTCGCTGTCATCGTCCTTTTTGCGCTTGGCAAACAGAATGCCGCAGGCGATGGCACCGCCAAGGGCAATGCTGCCCAGCCCGATCCAAAAACCGAGGTTACTTTCATCACCAGTCTGCGGTACATCCGGCGTGGGGATCTTCTCGTTGGTCATCTCTGCCTTGACGATCTGTCCGTCCTCGGTGATCTCAAATTCGTGGGGTGTCGTATCAATGCGGTAGCCCTCCGGGGCATCGAATTCCTCATAGGTGTATTTCCCATAGCGCAGCGTGAATTTGGCAAGGCCGTTTTCGTCGGTATATTCCTCAGCGACCACATTGCCGTCTGTGTCCTTGATGCGGAAGCCTGCGCCCGGCAGGAGCTTACCGTCTGAAATGTCTTTCTTGGTAAGCTCCAATTCACCAGTGATCGGTTTGTTTTCCAAGTTTCCAAGCTCGATCACAGCGTTGTTTTCGCAGATCTGCACGGTAAAGATCTCATCCGACAGCACATAGCCCTCCGGAGCTGCAATCTCCCGCACCAGCCAAACACCGTAAGGGATGTTCTCGAAGGAAAAGCTGCCGTCCTCGGCGGACTCGGCAGTCAGGAGCGCATTTTTCTCCGTAAAGTCTGTGCAGTCGGCACGGAACAGTCCAAACACCGCACCGGGGAGCGGCTCGCCCTGTTCATCCACCTTGATACCGGTGATGCTGCCGCGAATGATGTGGTTCAGAATGGCCTCGCCGTTGTTCACCTCTATCCTGACCACGGCAGTGGTATCGTCCTCGTAGGTGAAGGTGATGGGATAGGTTTCCTCGCTGATAAGATACTGCGCATCGACGGCATACTCTTTCACATAGTAGCTGCCGATCGGAAGGTCGGAGGCAAACACCAGCGTGCCGTCCGCCTGCACACCGGCGATCTCGATCAGGCCGTCTGCCGGGATCACAGAGCCGTCCGCTGCGGTCAGCTTCTCCGCCGCATAAAGTGCGAAATACACATGAAGGATCTCATCGCCGCTGCCGATCTGGAACAGCTCGTCCTTCTCCAGATCCTTGTACAGCTTGACCTCCACTTTCTGGCGCTCGTTAACTACAGCGACAGCGGTGCTGGTGACGCTGATCTCCTGACCGGCATAGACAAGCTCAGCTGTGAGGACAGTATCGTCCCTGACCATACCGTAAGGCGCTTTGGTTTCCCGGATCTCATATTTGCCCAGATACAACTCTCGGCTTTCTGCCGTGCCATCCGCAGCCGTAGTCAGTGTATCGACCACATCGCCCTTGGCACAGCGCAGCGTGCCGTCCGGCGTGAACACATCTTCGGCTGCGCAGATCTCAAATTCCGCACCGGCAAGGCCGCTTTCTCCATAGACCGGGGTATATCTGCCGTCCTTTTCCGTGACAGAGGCAAACACCTCGCCGGTTTTGACGATCTGGATCTTTCCTTTCTGCGGGGTATTCGGCTTTTCTGCGATCACAAGTGTGATGCCGTCAGCGCTTTCGGCGTTTTCTGCTGTGACATCGAAATACACCAGCTCAGGGTTCAGTACATACCCGTGGGGTGCCTGCACCTCAACGATGGAATACCCCGTGCCATACGGCAGCATCTCCGGCGTAATGAGCCAGCCGCCATCATTGGTCACAAAACGGGAATGCGTTTCCGGCTGCGGGTAGGTGGTGGTCATCTCCACCAGCTTGCCGTCCGGATCGTAGATCTCAAAAGCGGCACCGGCGTAGGGGATGTTTTTCCCGGTTTCGGCATCGACCTTGACGATCTTCAGATAGGCTTTGAATTCAGCATTGTTGATGAGATACTGGTAGGTCTTTCCGTGCTCGGAGATCTGGACGGTAAAGGCAGGCATCAGCTCACGGCCATCCCAGCCCTTGATCTGCTCCACCACATATTCGCCGTAGGGCAGCGCCTTGCTCTGGGCAAAACCGTCCTCGCCGCAGACAAGCACATCTCGCTCGTCCGGATCGGCGGCGTCATAGCTGCCGGAGGCTTTGCGGTAAATTTGGAACTGGGCACCGGCCTCCGGTGTTTCGATCTTGGTGCTGCCGTCATCCGTATGCTTGATGATAGCGATGCTGCCCTTGATGACATCCTCGCCCACATCGACGGCAACGGCGTTGTGCTCCAAGGTAAAGTTTCCGGCCTCTGCACCGACGGGATAGACCGTTTCGTCCAAAAGATAGCCGGTAGAGGAGGTGATCTCACGGATCGTCCAGCCGTTGCCGCACACATACTCCTTTGTCGTAAAGCTGCCGGAGGCATCGGTTTCATAGGTGTCGACCAGATCATCGCCGTGATAGATGCCATACACGGCACCGGACAGCACAGCATCGCCCTGCGGCGAGCCTTTTTCGCTGTCCCGTTTGGTCAGGGTCACACTGAATTTTTTAAGAATGTTGCCGAATTCCACGATGGCAGTCTGGCCGCTGACTACGCACACGGTCTTGCTCTCCTGCGGCACATAGCGGTCATCCGCAAGCTCCGTGACGGTATATTCACCGGGGGTAAGGTTGTCGATCTGGATCTCACCGTTTTCTCCGGTCGTAACGGTTTCGTTCACCCCGTTGCCAGTGATCGTGAAGCGGATGCCGGACACAATACCGTCCTCGGAGGTTTTGATGATCTTGGCACTGCCGTAGGATACCTTGACATGAAGGTAGCCCGTGACGGGGTCGTTCACCGACTCCGCATAGGTGACCAGATCCTGCAGCGTAGCGTTACCGGGGAGGTAGTGGCCGTCGCTCCAAGTGATGATCCCACGGCGCTGGGAATCTTTCTTTTCTGCCGTAATGGTGACGGTGTCCTCCAGTGCGGTTTTTGCCGTGATGGTCAGTGTATTGCCGCTGACGGAGAAGCTGAGACCGCTGCCGCTGAAGCTGTAATTGCCAAGGACGCCGTTGGTATCGGTCAGTGTCGCCGTGTATTCCGAGCCGTTCCATTCCAGCTCGATGTCCTGCGCTCTGCTGCTGGATTTGCTCATAAAGCTGGGGATCTTGCTGTGGCTCTGCACATTGGCCTCGATCATGCTGTAGTAGCTGAAGATCTGACTGCGCAGCGGATGACTTGCGCCGATCTGCTCGGTCACAGCATTGTAGCCGCCGGTGCTGACATGGGAAAAGTCCGAATCTCTTTCACCAACGACTGTTTCCCAAATGAGAAGCTGCGTTGCAACGGCGTAGGCCAGCTTGTCGGCTCCCTCATTCTGACTTCTCCATGAGGTAGAAATGCTGCCGGTATAGCCGTACTGCATGATTCTGCCGATAAACTGCTTGATCTCATACGGCTCGATGGTGTGGTTGTAGTCAGAGGGATAGTTCTCCCAAAAGTCCTCGCCCCATTTGGAAAGGGAATCTCCGGTTTCCAACGGAACACCGGGTTCGATGCAGTAGCAGATGTTGCCCTCATACGAGCCCATGGCCCGGACAATGGTGAAGAGTGACCGACCGGAGGACCACCCGTTCATATACCGGAGATTGTCATGTCCCCAAGTTCCGCTGTAGTCAAGGTTGGCATCTCCCTCACGGGGATACGCCACGAGATAGACATCCGACTGTTCTCCGGCTGCGAAAGCCGTTGTGGTGCCGAAGCCGAGAACGGCGGTAAAGCACAGGAGCACCGCCAAAAACAGCGACAGGCCCCTTTTGCAGGTCGTAGCAAACATAGTAAAAACTCCTTTCAGATAGGAAAAAGCGCACCGAATGTCGATGCGCTTTCTGCCTTGTATTTTGTTTTATGGTCATGCATAGCCGATATAGATATCCCACGAGCTTTCTGTCCGAGGCTCAGCCCATATCCACACAGCCGTGATGTCTGCATCCCGGCTGTATTTGTTCAGCAGCCCGCACAGATCCCGTTCCAGATATCGACTGGCACTGCTGGCGATGGTGGGATTATCCCAACAGCTTACGGCCTCACTGTCCAGCTCCAAGCCGACGCTTTTGGCATAGGCCTTGGCGAAATCCACCCAATATCCCACATCGAATGCAGGCTCCGGTGCCGGTCCTGTTGGCACAGGGGCTGGCGGCTCAGAAGTATCCTCAACCGGCGACTCCGGTTCCGGTTCGACCGGTGATGGCTCTGCCGGTCGCTCTGCTGGAGCAGGCGACTGTGATGCCTCCGGATGCTCAGATGTGCTTGGTACGCTTTCCGACACCAGTGGTTCGGAAACTTGCGTCGATGGTTCCGTTTCTTCTGCCGGTAGCATTTCCGGTGCTGATACTGTTTCAACTTGGGCATCGGCGTCCGATGTGCTGGATGGTGTCGGCTCCGATGGCGCAGCAGCGGACGATGCAGTAGCAGGCGCTTCTGTAGGTGCAGGCGATGTCGTTTTTGCACCGCATCCGGCAGTGCTTATCAGAAGCAAGCCTGCAAGGAGGAGCACGAATATTCTGCGTTGTTTCATGTTGATCACCTCTGCCTACAAGGATACCGATGCAAGGCTGAAAGTCCAGCGAGAATCGGAACTTTTTTACGGAGACTACATCGAGTGCACCATGCCGGGGCTTTCGTCGATAGATTCCTCCACGTCCGGTGCTTCATCCTGCTCCATGTGCAGACGCTGCTCGTATGCGGCAAGGACAGCGGCGTTGATAGCATTGCGGGAAGTTTCATTCATGGCGAACACGGTATCCGAATACTTCATATCGCCGTTCCTATCCTTATAGCTGCGATATGGCATTCGGGCGAACAGTCCGTTTTTGCTGTCCATGACTGCAATGTCCCGCACGACATATTCGCCGCCGAGGATCACACTGGCGTATGCTTTAATGCGGTTGTTTTCGCCGACCATGCGGTCGATCTGTGCTTTGATCTTCATTGTTGTACCTCCATTTTCTGTTTTACCATGCGAAAAAGGTAAAGCCCATATGCTCCTGCACTTCCTCCGGGAAAATGTCCTCGACCTCCGCAAAGCGCTGTTTGTATCGCTCCACTTCCGCATCTGTCAGCGAGCGGAAGTTTTCGCCGTCTGTACCAACGACAAAGAACGGCCCGGCGATCACATCTCCGTTCAGGCGGCGGTTTCCGTCCATCCCCATGAGCTTAGACTCCTCATTGCAGACGAGGAGCGTGCCGTCGCCGTTGCCGATGACCTCGATCATGCCGCCGACCGTTTCCTGCAGATCCTCAAGCTGGTCGGTGATGTTCAGCTCATAGGGAGCTTCATGGGGTTCCACCATGACAACACGAAGGATCTTAGACATTGGGTTCACCGCCTTGCTGCTCCGCCCAGCGCACCGACAAGTGGATGAGCGCCGCCCGCTGTTCCTTGGCAGAAAGGCTGTCCAGAAAATCCAGAAGCGTGATGCCCTCCGGCTCCGGTTTGTCCGGAGTGCCGGGGGCTTTTCTGCAATCGTTGCAGAGCTTTTCTCTCCGGACGATCACCGTGCGGTCATCCTGCTCGGCAAAGGACAGAATGTCATTGTAGGAAAAGCCTACCCGCTTGCGGATCTCATAGGGGATGGTGATACGCCCACGCTTTCCGAGGATGCGGTACAGCTTAGTCATCCCCGTCACCTCCGGCCATCTGCTCTTTCAGGCATTCGCCGCAGCAGGGACAGCAGTACGGGCAATCCTCGCAATCCTCGTTGTAGCTTTTACAGAAGGCATCGTCCTCTGCTTTCTGGATCACGATGCGTTTTCCGTCCACAAAGGCTTCCGCCATAACGCCGGGGATGATGCCGACAGCCTCCAGCGCATCAGTAGGGACGGGGATCAGTTCAAAATCATATTTCATGGTAGAGTATCTTTTCATTCAGAATTTCCTGGGAATCCAGCCGGTCAAACAGCGTGAGCTGCACGCAGGATCGGGCCAGCTCCGTGGTGTCGTAGTTGGAGATCAGCAGCTCCGGGTACTGTTTTCCGTTTTCGTATCGCTGCGCAATGTTGGATAGTCGGGAGATGCCCTCGACCACAATGCCGGGGCGGTCATACAGTGCCCGGATCTCCGGGCAATCGTTGTAAGAGAGCAAAAATTTCCCCTTGATTCCAAGCAGCGCATCGGCAAGTCCAGCATGGTCAAAGCCGTCTGAGGAAACCGCCTCATAATACTGATCTGCGTTGTAATACGGCGGGTCGCAGTAGAAAAAGCTCTCCGGACGATCATACTGCCGGATGAGCTTCACACAGTCCTTGTTTTCGATGACGACCTTTTGCAGCCTGCCTGCTGCCGATTCGATCAGCGGAAAGTTGTTCCACATGGCATGGGGCTGGCTGCCGAAGGTCGAGGTCCCAGCTGCGTAGCTGTACCGGATCAGCGCATAGTAATAGGCGGCCCGCCGTACATCCGGGAGTACGGCTCGAGAATGCAGCATTCCCTTCATATACTCGAAGTCCAAACGGGAATTGAGCATATACCGCAGCTCGTTCCGCAGGGCCTCCGGCTGCTCCCGGACACAGCGGTACAGGTTCACAAGATTACCGTTGAAGTCGTTAAACACTTCAAAATCATTGCCGGGCGGCTTATGGAACAGCACCCATCCGGCCCCGCCGAACACTTCGATATACCGTTTGTAGTTTCGTGGGAAGCGGGCGAGGATCTCGTCCCGAAGGGCTTTCTTCCCGCCGACCCACGCCATAAAGCTGTTGATGGAATCACCTCCTTTGCGGAGGCGTCTGCGCATACAAAGGTTCCGCAGAAAACAGAAAGAAGCCGTTTTCCATGTACGGAACATCCATACACGCAAAACGACCTCTTTGATTTAGGCTTTTAGCAGAGCTTCATTTCCTCAGCCTCCTGCGGGGAGGTGTCAGAAAGGAAATCGGAGAAATTTTCTCTTTCTCCGGAAAAGTTCGGGCTTGTTTCTTCGTCAAGAGAGATATACCCGCTTTCTCCGAAGTCCAGCGGCTCTTTCAGAATTACAGAGCCGCCGTGGTTGACGCCGACCCTCGGTTCTACGGAGCAGAATTTGCCGCCGTCATCGCTGTGGCGCAGGTGGTAGCAATACAGTCCCTCCGGAATGTCTGCATCCGTCAGTCGGGCATTCGAGAACAGCGCTGTTTTACCGAGTAGCTCGATTTTCTCGTATTCATCGTCCTCCAGATTGATATAGCTTGTCCCGGCTGCATTCAGAGCGAGTCCATAGTCCAGCGGTTCCAGCCCCATCAGCTCGCAGCTGAGATCAATGGCCTCCCGCTCTGTTTCGGGGAGCCATTCTTCGATTCGTACTCCGTTCTGATAGCGGTATCTTCCGCAGTTATGGCCGATGTCCTCATCAGCCCACTCGTGCTCGATCTCCACATTGGGGAACATCTCCGCCAGCTTTTCCATTACCGGGTGCGGGGCAGACCATGCCGTCAGGAAGTTCAGGGCATCCCCCTCCTGATAGTTTACTTCCGCCTCGCCGTAGCCGTAGAAATTCCATTTGGTGCCCCAATGCTGGTTACGCCACCCATACCACGTCGGTACTCCGTATAGGCGAATGTTGTTCCAAGCGGCTTTTCCAAGTTTCCATTCCTTTGGACGAATATCCGAGCGCTGCCGAAGGAAAGCGTCCTCACTTTTACGAGGAATGTTCTCCAGATCGTCCTGATGGATCGTTCCGCCGAGGGTGTAGACCTCAATGAAATCCTGATAGGCTTTCAGGCCGGTACTCGTTTGGCTGCCTGCCTCGATATTCAAGCTCTCCGGCATGGGGATGATCTTGTTGAAATCCACCGAGCCGATTCCAAGATCATCATACTGGATGGCCTCCAGCATGGCTCGGATCTGATCCGACTCTCCGTGCAGCGTCAGCACATTTGTTACATGGTTTGGCACACAGTCTTCCTCCTATTCCATTTTCATCTCAAAGCCCTGTACTTCCTGCATCGTCTGTTCTTCCGCCAGCTCCGCTGCCGTAAGCTTGCGGAAAACATCTTCTTCAGGGATCAGGGCGAGGGACTGCCCATTATCCCAACGCATCTGAAGCTGACCCATATCGTCCACATGGGTCACCGTGCCTCTCGTTCCGGAAGGAACCGGTGCATACGGGTCATCCATCCGGAGCAGCTGCACCCGTGTTCCGGGCGGGTAGTGAGTCCTCATTCGTTCACACAGTTGATTGTTCATTGGTCGTGACTCCTTTCATTCCAGTTTCATTGTTTCAAGGTTGGGATCGGCAGACATCCGTTGACGAAAGACAGTTTCGTTCTCCATGAAGTAGTCGCTGCCGCTGTTCCAGAAGGAAACATAGATCTCACCGTCAGCAGTACAAATAGGGCGTTGCTCCAGCCCCTCGCCGAAGCCGTCTGCTGCCTGTCCAATCAGCTCGTCGATCCATTCCTGTTCTTCTGCCGGGGAAAGGATTTCCCGCAGCCCGGTGCGGATCACACCGAACAGCTCTCCGTTTACCTCATGCACATCCCAGACGGCGGAAACGATCTTGGCCTTAGCAGACTCGCTGCCGTCAAAGTAGTCGGCCATATCGTTCATATCCTCGTTTTGCTCTTTTTGCAGCAGCTCACGGATCGCTCGCTTATTGTCGAGCGCATAGCCGTTGTCCACCTCATACCAATCGCCATATTCCTCGTCCGTCATACGGACCTGAAGCGGACAGTAGTAGTTGACGGTTACGGCGATCAGGTCCGTTGTCATCGCCTTAATGTCTGCCAAAACCGCCTGCGGCGAGTGATACTGTCCATAGACGATGCTCTGTTCGATCTCATCCTGCACCTCCGGTCTGGCGTGTACCACAGCGTGCGCACACACATTGGCATCCTCCAGCGAATGGGACGGTCGGAACAGCATGGCGAGATTCTGCCCGATGTCCGACTCGGAATAGAGCTTGACGGAGATCGGCTGATCTTCCTCATCCATGATCGGAATGTCCTTGGCCAGCCTGCGGATACCGATCTGCGACAGTTCATATTGCAGGCTCAGGCGATCCATAGGTAGCTCCACAATGGTAGCCTGTTCGTTGTGCGAGATCACGGCTTTAAGCATGGCGCACCTCCGCTTCCAGCACCGCCGCACCGAAGCGAGCGATGGTGACGGCCTGCACGATCAAGCGAAAGGCCCAATCTGAGATCACGCTGCCATCGGCCAGCTCACACAGCGAGATCTGCCGCTCGCCGGTCTGCAATTCCTTGACCGCTTTCCAAAGGGCATAGCAGTCTGTGGACACATCGCCGAGGCGCACTGCCTGCAGATCGACTTTGCCACGGTCGGAAAAGTATCGCCTTGTCTTGGACCACAAGGTGTGATCCGCAGTCAGGAGATACAGCACAGCGAGGCTGCGGTGGTCCGGTTTTCGCAGGTACAGTTTCTGTGCCTCAAAACGCTGCCTGTGTTGATCGGTTTGAAAAATTATAGGGGCATCATCCTTTCTGTCGTAGAGATGTGAAAGCCGTCTTTGAAACGGCGTATGTCGTGCGTCGGCAAATGCCGCATGAATGGCTTCATAAAAAGAGGCTGCACCGCAGGTGAGTCTGGCATCCAGTACCGGGCAGATTTCCATGGAGCAGCCTTTCTTTTTTCTGTGGTAGAGACAGAGCCTGCAATCGCAGTCCGCTTTGTTGAATTGATACGCCCTACGGATCCTGCCGCCGCCCCGCTGATTTCCACCGGGCGGTCGCTGCATGATGGCCTCCATGCTGTTGAGGGATGGCGTGTTGGTGAAGTACATTTTGATCGCTCCTTTTTCGTGAAATAGAAAAAGCCCGAAGCCTTTTGCAAAACTTCGGGCGTGGAAAATGCGAAACGGCGGACAAGTTTTGGCTTGTCCGCCGTCTGCGAATATTCAGTTGTACGGGAGTTCGATACCGCACCCAAAGGGAAAACAGCGGTTTTACATCTTCAAATATGCATCTTGAAAACCCGGCATTTGGGTAGCAAAAAACCCCGATAAAATCGGGGTTTTCGCGGAACATATCTTTTTTATGTTCCTTTTATGGCGCGCCGTAAGGGATTCGAACCCCTGACCTTTTGGTTCGTAGCCAAACACTCTATCCAACTGAGCTAACGGCGCTTATTTTTCAGTACTTATATATAATACCACATCAATCGGGAAAAGTCAAGAGCTAATTGACAATTTTCTTACTTTTGCATATATAAATTCACTTAAATATTTTGCCGGCGTACAGCAACCCGATAATTATGTCTCTTCGCATAAAATTTCCGAAGAAAAAAGGCACCGACAAAGCGGATATAAATCTCCGTTTTGTCGGCGCCCATGATTCAATAAATCACGCCTGTCCGATTATTTCATCCATAACGTTCAGAATCTTATCTATCGTAGCTTCGGTAGCAATGATCGGCGGTTTCATAAGCATTGCCGGCAGGCAGTTTGCCTTGTATATCTGCGCCGATGCGTCGATGCAGTGCTCCTTCATTTTAGAAGCAAACGCCGCCGCCTGATCCACGGAATGGAAATGAATAGCCGCAAGATGTCCGAATCCCTCAACATCACAGATGATATCGGAATGTCTCTCCATAATGCCGCGAAGTCCGCTTTCGAATCTCTCTCCGAGCTTTTCGACAACCTCGCCGTTTGTTCTCATAAACGTCATGGTTATAAGGTACGCGAGAGAAGCGAGCTCTTCCTGACCGTTGGTAACAAGTGCGCCGAACTGATTCAGTATATCCATCTCAGCGGTCGTTATGACCTTGCTTGCGGGATACTCTCCGCCGGGGAATCCTTTACCGACTATTGCAAAGTCGGGATGCAGCCCATAAATACGGAACAGGAACATTCCGCGATACCACATGCACGACTGTATCTCATCGCACATGGTGGGAGTGTCATACTCGGCGCAAAGCTTGTATGCCGCCTGCAGGAATTCCTTCGTAAGCCTTATTCCGCCGTAATTCATAAGAATTATCTCGTGCATAAAGCCCGCTGTCTTATAGTTTCCGGAGTTGTATTTCTTGATCTTTTCTTCAAAGTCAGCGATATCATTGATCATCACCGGAACTACCTTGTAGAGTCCGTTCTCTTCCGCTGCATCACGAAATTCCGGCCACAGACCGCGGAATGTCTGAAGAAGGACCGTCGTACCGTGATAGTTGCCCTCGACGCCGCCGTTTTTGTCGCCCATCACGAAGAACACAGGTGTTTTTCCGTGATACTTGGGTTCTGCAAATGTAGCGTCCAGCTTGTAAAAGCGTGCAAGCATCATCTTGAATGCCGCTTCACACGAAAGGCTTCCGGTCTCAAGATTTATAACACGGTTGAGCACCTTGGGTTCAGTCGAAGCAAGAACCTTTGCGGTAGCCACCTCGTCTTCCCATTCAATGCCGTTTGCAGACTGCACAAGACGCTTTTCCATTAATCTGGTAACATAGCCTCTTGTATTGTTATGGGTTGCGTTGAGTATTCCGAGACGGCGCGCGTTATCAATAAGACGGTAGCCGTTAAAGCGGTGTCCGAGCGGAGTATGATAATGCTCGCTCTTCCCTATCAGATACAGTTTTCCGTCTTCGCCGAGTCGGTAGTTGGCAAATCCGGTAACGGGAGACATCCGGTCGGAGGCAGCCTTCATATAAGCGTTGGTACCTGCACCCTTGGTATCGGAAGTGAAAACGGGAGCTATCTGTTTTCCCACGTAGGAAAGGAGCTCGTCGTTTTTCTTCTGAACCTCTTCGGAATAAAAATCGATCTTTTCGGATGCGATTTTCGCAGCTTCCTCGGCGTCCATCATTCCGAGCGCGGAGTTGGCTGCGCAAAGTGCGCCGATATAGTCTTTTCCGAGAATATCCTCAAGCGAAACTTTCTGATTTATAAACATGGCAATTCAACAGGCCTCTGAGCTCAAAGGCATCCTTTCTTTTATTTTTCGGTTTGAGCAGTCCGCACTCAGTCTATGTCTATGAGACGGCGTTCCTTATAAGAACGGAGAGCGGCAGTTTGCACTTTATGAGAAAGGAGGGTTTCTTCGGGACGTACCAGACCGAACGGAACCTCACGTCCTTCGATCTCGCAAATAAACGTCGCCCACATCTGAAGGATAGAATCCGTAAATCCGAACTCGAAAATTCCGCCCGTTATGGTGGGATGCATGGTTTTGAAACCTATGCCGAGGCGGCACCACGCTTGCTCCTTATCCCACGAATCGGTATAGTAGAACGCATTGGGGTCGGACGAATTGAAGCGGGCAGAAGCTTTAACTCCGTATACTTCAAGTACCCATTCATCCGTTGATCCGGGCGACATACGCTTAGTTTCGAGATACATCGGGAAAATCTCTCCGTCCTTATCCTTGACATCACAGCAAATCGTTGCGTTATCCCATGTGAGGCACGGCACACGTCCGCCTTTTCCGTCCGGACGTTCCTTTACGATCTTCGAAAGCTTGGCAAAAGCGTTGAGCGGCTTCCATCCCATACGGAAAGGAACATGCTCGGTATGTATTCCGAGGTCTCCCATGCATCCGTACTCACCGTTTATCTCGATCATTCTTTTCCAATTGATCGGCTTTTTCAGATCCATATCGCTCGAATGGCGGAAAGCGGAACGCACTTCGATAATCTTGCCGAACTTGTCATCCTTTATCCAGCGGATAAGCTCCTGACAGCCGGGAAAATACGGAAACTCGCTTGAACAGCGAACCGTAACCTCGGGATGAGCTTCACATGCGGCAACAATTGCGGCATTCGCCTCTTCGTCGATTCCGAAGGGCTTCTCTCCGAGAAGATGCTTACCTGCGTTGATTATATCACAATAGAACTGCTTATGAAGGTTATGCGGAACGGCGCAGTACACCGCATCCACTTCCGGATTTTCGATTATCTTATGATAATCCGATTCATTGTATTTGATGGTATCGAAATTTTTGAGGAACCATTCCTTAGCCTTGTCCGACGTATCGCACACCGCGATAATCTCCGGACGTGTAATGTCCTCGGTAAGATGGCACCAGCGGGCGGCGGCGGAAGCAAATTCTCTTCCCATAAGTCCGCATCCGATAATGCCGAAACGGATAGTTTTACTCATATCAAGCACCTCGTTTAATTAATGAAAGTGGATTTTACATACAGCAAGATTATAACACGGTGTACGAAGTATGTCAATAAATGAAGGAGAAACTTTCATATCTTCCGAATCAAATTTCAAAAGTTTTCGAAACAATCCTCGCCGCAGACTCGACAAACCTTACGCAGGGGCGTGTTCTGTAATACTCATCGGTACGCTCCGACGGAACGGGGCTTGTCTTGATCCCCTTCAGAAGCTCCCGGCAGACCGTACTTCCGTTCTTTTCCCGAAACTCTTCAAGCATCCCGTTTACAAGAGCATACAGTTTTTTCTTTTCCTCCATATCGTTTGCGGAATCATACCCGGCGATCACCCCCGCGATCATCGCCATAGCGGAGACAGCGCCGCAGGTTTCACGCGAGCCCCCTATACCTCCGCCGAATGCGGAAGCAAGTTTCAGCGCATCGCTTTCGCTGTACCCCGTTGCATCGCAGAACGCGGCAAATACCGCCTGCGAGCAGTTTCTTCCCTCAAGAAAAAGCTCTCCTGCCTTCTTTTCACGGTCCATAACGCTCCTCCTTTATTGTCACGCAGCTTTTTCACCGCGTGTAAGTTTTTTAATCCAATGGTATCTGTTTGCCTTTATTGCCGCAACTCCGCATTTGAAAATCTGATCCGAATTGAGACAAAGCACAACCGCGACAGGCGGCCAATTGAATACAAACGCCGCGCAGAACGAAAGCGGAAGGACGATTCCCCATATACTGACAAGATCATTTATGAGTACAAACAACGAATCTCCGCCGCCGCGTATGATTCCGGTTATTACCGGCATTTCATATGCCGTTCCGACACCGGTAAAGCAAAGCACAAGGATAAACTGTTTCGCCATGGCGTACGCTTCGGGCGAAAGCGAAGAATAAAGCGAAAGCACCGGTTCTCTGAGGATATACAGAAGTACTCCCGTGGTAATTCCTATCAGAAGGAAAATCGCCTGAAGCGTCCTTACATATTCCTTGAGTTTCGGCAGACATTCATCAATACTGTCCGAACTTCCGATCCGTTTTCCTATTATGACAGCCGCCGCACTTGCTGCTCCGACCGAAGCGACTTTAAGCACCTGATACAAAGTGGTCGCAGCCGAATTTGCCGCAATCGCCGCATCCTGCATATGACCGAGAACAACCGTCTGAAGAGCGGTCGAAACGCCGAACATCGCGCCGACCAAAGTAAATCTCCACATATTTTTCAGGTAATCCCGAACTGCGGCAATACCTGGTCTAATGAAATCGGAAAGCTTAGAGCGAAGCTTTTTGTCAATGAAGAAAACATAAACAACAACGACTGCAAATTCGGCAAAGCGTGCGACAAGCGTACCGACTGCCGCACCGGTAACGCCGAGCTCGGGCGCGCCGAAATGTCCGCCGATCAGCACATAATTCACGGAACAGTTTATAAGAAGCGTCATAACCGATACAACAAATCCTATACGAACGGTCTCGACGCTCCTCAGCCCCGCAAGAAAAATGTTCGTAAGCGCAAACAGCGGGTATGTAAAGCGTATGATTCTTATATATTCACTTCCCTGCGCAACAATCGCCGGAGACGTTGTGAAAAGTCCGACAATCTGAGTCGGAAAAAGGCTCACTGCCGCAAAAACAATGACCGAAAAAGCCGCGCCCGTATAAAGCGCGCTTCCGATTATTTTTCTTATTTCGGAGGTACGCCCCTGTCCCCAATACTGACTGCATATTACAACAGCGGCATCTCCGCACCCCATCACGATCTGCTGAAAGATAAACTGTATCTGGTTCACTGCAGCGACACCGGAAAGTGCGGTTTCGCTGTATGACCCGATCATCACATTGTCCGCAAGATTTACGGAAAAAGTGATAGTATTATGAAGTATCAGAATCCAATAAAGCGAATTGAAAGTTTTATAGAAGTTTCTATCGCGGCTGAAAATCATTTTCGGCATCCTCTTTTTTCGACATCTCCGCTATTATACCACCGAAGAATGAGGATTTCAATGGATTTTACGAGCTTTTTTCTTCTTGTCATTTAAAAAGGCTTGAAAAGCCGAAACCGTTATGGTAAAATATATGGAATGAAGAAAAAACGAAAGGATTTTGCCTTATGGAGTATAAATTTTCCGACAAACTTGCTTCTTTGAAGCCCTCTGCAATACGCGAAATTTTCAAAAGCCTTACCGATCCCACGATAATAAGCTTCGCAGCGGGAAACCCTTCCCCTCTTTCTTTCCCCGTGGAAGCTCTTTCAAAAATATCCGCCGATATTTTTGCCAATGATTCAACGACGGCGCTTCAATACAGCATTACCGAAGGCTATGTTCCGCTGAGGGAGGATGTGGTTGCACGTCTCAATAAAAAATTCAGCATAGACGCAGATGTGAATAACACAATCATTACCTCCGGCGGTCAGCAGGGGATCGAACTTGCCTGCAAAGCGCTGTGCAATGAAGGCGATGCTGTCATATGTGAGAATCCCTCATTCATCGGCGCTCTGAACGCTTTCCGCTCTTGCGGTGCAAGAACGGTTGGTATCGAGCTTGAAATCGACGGAATCGATCCCGAAAAGCTCGACCGTCTCATTTCCGAAACGCCCGACGCAAAAATGCTCTACCTCATTCCGACATTCCAGAATCCCGCCGGAATCACCACCTCTCTCGAAAAGCGCCTTGCGATTTACGAGGTTGCAAAAAAGCACAATATCATAATATTCGAGGACAACCCCTACGGCGAGCTCCGCTTCTCGGGTGAAGAAATACCCACATTCAAATCCATGGATTCCGAAGGACTTGTGATATATTCGTCCTCATTCTCAAAGATACTCTCTTCGGGAATGCGTGTGGGATACGTCACCGCTCCGATTGAGATAATTCAGAAAATGGTTGTCGCAAAGCAAAGCGAGGATGTTCACACGAATATTTTCTTCCAGATGATGTGCCACAAGTATATTTCGGAATACGATCTCGACGCTCATATAAATGAAATACGTAATCTTTACCGCGCAAAATGCGATCTCATGCTCAAAACGCTTGATGAAAACATGCCGAACGAGGTCACATACACAAGACCCGAGGGAGGACTTTTCATATGGGGAACACTTCCCGACTCCGTAAACGAGCCCGAATTCGTAAAAAAAGCCATAGAACATAAAGTGGCGGTCGTTCCCGGCGAGACCTTCAACTGCGATACGTCAATGCCTTCGCAGTCGTTCAGAATGAATTATTCCACTCCTTCCGACGAAGATATCGTTCGCGGTGTCAAGCTTCTTGCTCAGACCGCAAAAGAAATGATAAAGTAATCCCCCTTTTCCGTTAAATAAAATACGACGAAAGAAAAAGAGGTCGCCACATTGTTTATTGACAGAACCAAGATATATGTTAAAGCCGGAGACGGCGGAAACGGCGCGGTTTCCTTCCGACGCGAAAAATATGTTTCCCACGGCGGACCGGACGGCGGAGACGGAGGAAACGGCGGAAATATTGTTTTCCGTGTCGATAAGGGATGCAACACACTCCTGACATTCAGACACAAAAGAAAATTCGTCGCGCAGAACGGCGGAAACGGATCGGGATCAAAATTTCACGGTGCAAACGGCGCCGATGTTATAATCCCCGTTCCCTGCGGAACGATCATCCGTTCGACGGAAGGACTTGTCATACACGATATGTCCGACGGCGAGGATTTCATAATGTGCCGCGGAGGTCGCGGAGGCTGGGGAAACCGTCATTTTGCAACACCTACGCGCCAGGCTCCGAGATTCGCCAAAAACGGTCTCCCCGGTGAGGAAGCCGAGATCGAGCTCGAGCTGAAGATGATCGCAGATGTCGGACTTGCGGGGCTTCCCTCCGTCGGAAAATCCTCGCTTCTCGCAGCAATATCGAATGCGCGTCCGAAAATTGCGGATTACCATTTTACCACACTTGAGCCTAACCTCGGTGTTGTCTCCACGGGAGAGGAACGCGGCTTTGTCATGGCAGACATTCCGGGACTTATCGAAGGGGCTGCCGACGGAGCGGGGCTCGGACATGAGTTTCTCAGACATATCGAAAGATGCCGTCTTATCGTTCAGGTAATCGATGTTTCCGGGATAGAAGGAAACGATCCCGTCGAAGATTTTCTCGTAATATCGAAGGAACTTGAAAACTATTCCGCCGAGCTTGCCTCGCGCCCGAGAATAATCGCTGCAAACAAATGCGATACTCTTCCGAATCTCAATACCACTGAAATCACAGACCTTCTCGAAGCCGCGGAAACGCGCGGATATCCCGTTGTGTTCATTTCCGCTTATACGGGAATGGGGCTTAGCGAGCTTGTAAAGCTTATTGACCAAAAGCTCTCCGAGCTTCCGCCGACGGTAAGATACGAACCGGAAGTCACTCTCGGGGAAATCGACGAAACGGCGATCTCCGCCGAAGGCGTAAACGTAACGCGCGACGACGACGGAGCCTATGTATGCGAAGGCGAGTGGCTTGAAAAGCTTGTTAACCGCGTTAATTTCGATGACCGCGAATCGCTTATGTACTTTGACCGCTCTCTCCGCAATTTTGGAATAATAGACAAGCTCCGCGAAAAAGGGTGCCGTGAGGGCGATACCGTTCGGATGTACGGACTCGAATTTGATTTTGTTGACTAAACCAATGAAAGGATTAATATAATATGGAACTTACAACAGTACGGGAATTATACCGTAGCACCGCTGATTTTGCCGACAAGGAAATCACCGTAGGCGGTTGGGTGCGCTCGATACGCGCGTCAAAAGCCTTCGGATTCATCGTCCTCGGCGACGGTTCGTTCTTCAAAACGCTTCAGATAGTATACGACGAAAAGCTCGGAAACTTTGACGATATATCAAAGCTCAACGTCGGTTCGTCACTCATCGTTACCGGAAAGCTCGTTGAAACTCCGGATGCTCCTCAGCCGTTTGAAATTCATGCGACTTCCGTCGAAGTTGAAGGCGCTTCCACACCCGACTATCCTCTTCAGAAAAAGCGTCATTCTCCCGAATATCTCAGAACGATCGCTCACCTTCGCCCCCGCACGAATCTGTTTCAGGCTGTGTTCCGTGTCCGTTCTCTTGCGGCATATGCGATTCACAAATTCTTTCAAGAGCGCGATTTCGTGTATGTACACACCCCGATCATTACCGGAAGCGACTGTGAAGGCGCAGGAGAGATGTTCCGCGTAACAACACTCGATCTCAACAATGTACCGAAAAACGACGACGGTTCCGTTGACTTCACAAAGGACTTCTTCGGAAAATCCGCAAACCTTACAGTCAGCGGTCAGCTGAACGGCGAGACATATGCAATGGCGTTCCGCAACATCTATACCTTCGGTCCGACGTTCCGCGCCGAAAATTCCAATACGACACGCCACGCCGCGGAATTTTGGATGATCGAGCCCGAGATGGCTTTCGCCGATCTCAACGACAACATGGAAATTGCGGAAGATATGCTCAAATATATAATCAATTATGTTATGGAAAACGCCCCCGAGGAAATGGGATTCTTCAACAGCTTTGTTGACAAGGGGCTTATCGAGCGTCTCAACAGCGTTGTTTCTTCCGAATTCGGACACGTCACATACACCGAAGCGATCGATCTCCTTGAAAAGAACAATGACAAATTCGCATACAAGGTATTCTGGGGATGCGACCTTCAGACCGAGCATGAAAGATACCTCACCGAAGAAATATTCCGCCGCCCCGTATTCGTAACCGATTATCCCGCAGAAATTAAAGCTTTCTATATGAAGCAGAATCCCGACAAAAAGACCGTAGCCGCCATGGACTGCCTCGTTCCCGGAATCGGTGAAATCATCGGCGGAAGCCAGAGAGAGGACGATCTCGGAAAGCTCACTCAGCGTATGGATGAGCTCGGACTCAAAAAAGAAGATTACGGCTTTTATCTTGACCTCCGCAAATACGGTTCCGTCCGTCACAGCGGATTCGGTCTCGGATTTGAGCGCTGCGTAATGTATCTTACCGGTGTTTCAAACATCCGTGATGTAATTCCCTTCCCGCGTACGGTAGGAAACTGCGAGCTTTAAAGCAGACAACCATCAATCGGCATACAAAACAGCATCATATGAAAAGCAGCGTTCGGCAAAAGCCTAACGCTGCTTTTATGTATTTCGGTTCTCGCTGTATTACGTCGTCTTTCAGCTACGGATAGACGTGTCTTCCCGTTCTTCTGCCTCACTCAATCTCCCACACAAAAGTCACGCTGTCGCTCACGTCGATATCATCCGGTTCGATTTCAATATCGTGGTCTGCGGCGCATGGCATCGGAATACAGCGCTCCTCTATCTCATAATGTGTGGGTGAATACAAATGAAGCTCGCCCCAACTATAATCGATTGATACGAGACTGCCGAGTGTTACGCTTGAAGCCCTCGCTAAAATTTCCGCTTTCGCTTTTGCATTGACGCAGGCGCTCTCCAAAAGTGCGGTGCTCACCGCATCTTTATCCTTCACGGTAAATCGTACGCTCAGTTCGGGTTCTGCAAAACAGGCAGTGATTGCGCCGAGAGATTTTGAGAGAAGCCGTGTATCGAAATCAAATTCCAATTTCAAGCCGTGCGTCACAACGTACCCGACAAACACCCGCTTGTAACTGCCGTTTCTATCCTGACGGCTCTCATATTCCGTGCCCACATTGAAATCTGCTGTTTTCAGATCATCCTTTGCAAAACCGACCCCGACAAGAGCCGCTCTAAGTCGGTCCAAGTGCTCTGCCGCATCGTCCATGGATTTATCGTAAATCTTATCGAACGACCTGAGTGTCAGCGATATTACCGTTTGATCCGGTTTGAGACTTAATTTTCCGATCCCCTTGACTGTATACTCCAGCTCATAACCGTTTTCTCCTTTGCACTCATTTATTTTATCTGATTTTCGGAAGATCGGCAGTTACGCATTTTTCGGATGTTTTCAAGCCTGATTTTGGCTCGATGAATTTATTCAGACGATAAATACGAAGGGGTTCTGTAAATTATAGCATTACGTTTTTTTCCGCATTTCTCGATTACGCCCGTGTATTCAAGAAGCTTGAGCGACATAGATATATCGCGGCGTGACTTGGTAGAGAAGCCTGAAAATGACGCAAAATCTTTTGACGTAAACTCTCCGGCCGGAACAAATCTCCGAAGGTCTCCGGACGCCCTAATTTCAACGATATCGACAATCCCCGTCGGAATTCTGTCAAGTCTGTGAGAGCCGCGCTTTCCGCCGTTTCCCCATCCGTCCCGTATACGGTACTCCGTAAGCTCAAGCATCGCGCAAACAAAGTGCAGCCTCTCATTTTTGATGATTTTATAAAGACGGCACATCTCGGGCAATATCTGCGCGGCATTTCCCCTTTTCGGAGATTTCCTCTTTGATTCAGCCGCGCCGGTTTCCGGATCGATCCAGACAAGCGACTTCACAGCCGCTATGGGATAAACAACCGTAACATCCGAGAGCGAAAGAAAAACTTCCAACCTGTCACGGATCGTGCCGAAGCCGGAAGTTTGTATTTCGATTATGCCGTCGGAATTTTTAATATCGGCAATATAATTATTAACCGGAATCTCATGGTACGCCGAATCGGGCTCAAAGAAATTTTTAAGCACCGCATGGAGCGTCTTTTCATTATATGTGCCGATGCCGCCGTGATCCTTTTCCGCAATTTCGATGCTGCGAATCGCGTCGGCAAACCTCTCATGCAAATAGCCGTCTATCATATCAATATTTTGATTTCAGCCATTCAAGAAGCTCGTCAATATCTTCTTCGGAGAGCTTTTTATCCTTATAAAGAGAATCCATCATGCTGACAAACGATCCTCCGTGGTATTGCTTTATAAACTGCTCGGATGCGGCGCGAATGTACTCGGACTTGTCCGAAGAGGGCTCATAATACCTCTCTTTTCCTTTTTTGAAAGATGTAATATATCCTCTGTCCTCAAGCCTTACAAGGAACGAAATAAGAGTTGGAGCCTTCCATGAACGCCCTTTGCCGACGGCCTCCATAAGGTACGCTGTATTTACCGGAGGAACGGCATTCCAAATAGCCAACATTACTTCGAATTCGGCGTCGGGAAGACGCTTTTCAAAATCAGGAGTATCGTTGTTTTCAGTTTTCAGATCTGTCACATTCATCTGTGTCGCCATAACAAAAAACTGCTTCCTTTCTTCAGTGATTTGAACGGTTCTCCCATAGATACGAACACGCACCACATTTAATATTATACATATGCCTAATTGTTTTGTCAACTCCTTTTGACATAAAATTTCAAAAAAGCTTTTTACATTTGCCGTTCTATTGATTTATTGTGCCATATACTGTATAATATGGGTACTGCAGCAGAAAGGGCGTCGAAAAAACATGTTGTACGATTTTTGCCCGGTGAAAAAAGAGACCGCATTTCGTGTGCTCTCTGTCATCGCGTTAAACGAGAATCTTTCAAGGAAGGAAATAGCAGAAAGCTGCGGTCTAAGCAAGGTGACCGCAGGAAAGATTGTGGATTTTCTAGCCTGCAAAGGAATCGTGGCGGAGCACACGCGCGCGGAAAGCTCGGGAGCGGGTCCTCATTCCCTGTGTGTACTTATAAACCCCAGATACAATTGCCTGGTCACGGATTTATATTCGAAAAATTTTACCACCGATATAGTCTCTCTCCGCGAAAAGCGCATGGCAGTCATACCATACAGTTATGACAATCGACGCTTTTCCGACGACAATCTGCGCCTGTACCTCCGTGATGTGCTGAAAGTACAGCAAAAATTCTCTCCGGGATATTGCATAGGAGTCGGACTTATAATGCCAGACAGCTACTATATGGGAGAAGAAGTGAATTTTGCAGACGGGGTTTCAAGCCACGGAACCGCCGTAAATATTTCCCGGGAAATTCTCTCTCCGAAAAGAATCGTTGCAGGAAACAAGATTGAACTCACTTTAAAATATCTCTTGTCCTCAAAAAAATATTCAAACAAAAGCAGCATAATCTACATTTGTCTAACAGATAAAGGAATCCGTACCGCCGCGCTGATAAACAATACCCCCGTATATTTCGCAAACGGCAGATATGCCGATATCGGCTCCGTCAGGCTCCGCGGCCGAAAAAGCGTTGACTTTCAGCTTACACATTCAAAGTCGCCCGAAGAATATGCCGATGCCGTCGCCTTTGCATGTGCGAACGCAATATTTTTTTATGCACCGGATGTAATAATCCTCGATTCGGAAATACACAAGTATATAGTGGGGCTACGCGAAATGGTTATTTCATCGCTCACTGATTATTATGCAATCGGCGAAAAAATAATTCCCCAAATAGCCTGCCCTGACAAAAATTCTTCTGCATTTGCCTCACTCGGAATTATGTGCGCTTTGCGTGAGCGTTTTATATATGAGACAACCGAACGATTCTTTGAAGAAAAGAAATTTCAAAAGAACGGTAATAACGAAACTTCCGGTCAAACATAAAGATATATAATTATGTCGGTTTGTCAATGATATGTTACATTGTGCTTCAAAAAATTAT
>CDZG01053642.1_pt1 | contig 28901 bp, 27 predicted proteins | sample 557741 | NCBI WGS metagenome assembly CDZG01 (sample SAMEA3182086, study PRJEB8094) | gut metagenome | biome: human; feature: gut; material: Stool; isolation source: human stools | place: Canada | collected 2013-01-21
AAAACGTGCAAAGATCTGAAGAAATGCCATTGACAAACGCGGGTGGGGCGATACGATAGAAGAAAGAGAAAGGCTGTGGCAATGTGGAGCAGTTTTTCTACCAATGTGAAAAAAACGGCTGTTTTCTGGAGCAGTACGTCTATCATATCGGCTCCTACCACTACAACTGGCACAGGGAACTGGAGCTGATGACGGTCCTGCGCGGCGAGCTGGAGGTCTGTATCGACGGCGCATCGCATCTGCTGCGGGACTCGGACGTCATTCTGATCGGCTCGAACAAGGGCCACGCCACGCTTGCCCGGCAACCGGAAAGCGTCGCGATGGTGCTGCATATCGCCCCGGATCTTTTCCGGGAATACTACGGCGATATGAACGCCCTGCAGTTCACCTGCTGCTCCGAAGGCGGACGGAAGAACGAGCGTCCGTTCGTGCTGCTCCGCGCGCATCTGGCGTCGCTCATGCTGAGCGCCCAGGGGCAGGGTGCCGAGGAAAAGCTGCGCTTCGAGAGCGCGCTGTACGCGCTTCTGCATACGCTGAGCCTGTACTTCCCGCCCGAGCGCCTGAGCACGGGCAAGGCAATGCTGCTGCGGAACACCTTTGACGCGGTCGAAAAGATCGTGCAGTATATCGACGCAAATTATATGCAGAAGATCACGCTCAACGATCTGGCGCAGGTGAGCAAGTATAACCGCAACTACATCTCGCAGTTCTTCAAATCCAATCTCGGCGTCAATTTCCACGACTACCTGACGCGCATCCGCCTGCGCGAGGCGACGCTGGCGCTCGGCCAGACCGACCAGAGCGTGTCGGAGATCGCGCTGTCCCACGGCTTTTCCGACCTCAAATCGTTCAACACGGTCTTCCGTGCGCGCTTCAGCAAGACACCGACGGAATACCGCCGGCAGCTGAACGAGACGGTCACAAAATACGACCCGCGTTTCAAGCGGGATTTTCTGCCGCGCGCGGACGAGGCGATGAACCAGATCCTGCTGCAGTACGTGCTCGATCCGGGCCAGCCCGCCGAGCAGCCGCCTGCCGGCGCAGATACGCCCCTGCAGCGCGTCGCAGAAACGTCGCTCCGGCTCAAAGAGCTGACGCAGGGTCTTCAGCAGACCGCCGCCGGTCTGGAGAAGATCCTGTGGGAGCTGTCACAATAGTTTTTTCTTCCAGCCTTCCTTTCTGAACATTTTCCCCTATGGAAAATATTCAGACACCCTCCGGCATATCCGTTTGCCGGGGCAGCCGCAAATTCCCGCTCCACGGGCGAAAATCGTCCGGATGGGGCGGGAATTTCTTCATGCATGGTTATGCAACAAGACCGAAATCTTATGGTTTTCCCGCGCTCCTCTGTACGCTTTGCACAATAAACTGCGGTACTTTCGGATAGCGCACAGAACGGCGAATATGGTAAAAACCAGATAGCAGAGCGGAAGGACCGGTGCTTCGCTCTGCAGACTATATTGAATTGAGAGGAGAACCTTACGAGTCCCAGCACAATCACCCTTTTGCTCCTGGCCTTTGCCGTTGTGATGTTCGTCTGGGAAAAGATTCCCCTCGCACGCACGGCAATGATCGTATGTATCGGCCTGACCATTACAGGCGTTCTTGACGCCAAAACGGCCTTTGCCGGCTTTGTCAACAGCACTGTGTCGCCATGTTCATCGTCGGCCAGGCGCTCTTTGAGACCGGCATGGCGAACAAGATCGGCAGTCTTGTCACACGCTTTGCCAAAACGGAGCGCCAGTGCATCATCGCCGTCATGCTCATCACGGGTCTGATGAGCGGTTTCCTGTCCAATACCGGCACAGCCGCCGTGCTGATCCCGGTCGTCATCGGCATCGCAGCGTCCTCCGACTTCTCGCGCGGAAAGCTCCTCATGCCGCTCGTTTTCGCAGCCGCGCTCGGCGGCAACCTCTCGATCATCGGCGCGCCCGGCAACCTCATCGGCACAAATGCGCTCAATGAGCTTGGCATCGAGACCGGCTTCTTTGAGTACATCGGTGTCGGCCTGCCGATGCTCGTCTTCGGCATTCTGTATTTTGCGGTGTTCGGCTATAAGCTGCTGCCGGACAACAAGAATCTTGTCAGCGCGGACGACGACCAGTTCGCCGCCAAAGATTTCTCCGGCGTCCCCGTCTGGAAGCAGACCGCTTCCCTGGTCATCCTCATTCTGAGCATCCTCGCCATGATCTTTGAAAAGCAGATCGGCGTCAAACTGCACGTCTCGGCCAGCGTCGGCGCGATCATCCTGATCCTCACCGGCGTCATCTCGGAAAAAGAGGCGCTGCGCTCCATCGATCTCAAGACCGTCTTCCTCTTCGGCGGCTCACTCGCACTGGCCAGCGCGCTGGAGACCACAGGCGCAGGCACGCTCGTTGCAGACGCGATCATTCACGCGCTGGGCGACACGCCCTCGCCGTTCCTGCTGCTGCTCGTCATCTGGATCGTCACCTGTGCACTGACCAACTTCATGTCCAACACCGCGACCACGGCGCTGATGGTCCCCATTGCGGTCGCTCTGGCGCAGGGCGTCGGCGCAGATCCGCGCGCAGTCGTCGTTGCAACGGTCATCGCAGGCTCGTGCGCCTACGCGACGCCCATCGGCATGCCGGCAAACACCATGGTCGTCGGCATCGGCGGATATTCCTTCAGGGACTATGTGAAGGCCGGCCTGCCGCTGATCGGCGTGTCGTTCGTGATCTGCATGGTGCTGCTGCCGATCCTCTTCCCATTCTTCCCCGGATAATTCTACACGGCCAGATATGTATTTGACAGAAAAGGAGTTATTATGACAAAAACAGAGCAGGTCCAGCTGATGACGGAAAAGATGGCAAAGTTTGTTGCCATCGTAGGCAAAAAGCTGCCCGATGATGTGGAAGCAAAGCTTGCCGAGCTGCGCGCGAAGGAAACAACGCCGCTGGCGCAGGCGATCTATGAGACAATGGCAAAAAACCAGCAGCTCGCCATGGAGCTTGACCGCCCCTGCTGTCAGGACACCGGCGTTCTGCAGTTCTGGGTCAAGTGCGGCGCATATTTCCCGCTCATCGGCGAGCTGGAAGCGCTTTTGAAGGAAGCCGTCGTACAGGCAACATTCGCCGCACCCCTGCGCCACAACAGCGTAGAGACCTTCGACGAGTACAACACCAAGCGCAACGTCGGCAAGGGCACACCCACCGTGTTCTGGGAGATCGTTCCCGAGAGCGATTCGTGCGAGATCTACACGTATATGGCCGGCGGCGGCTGTTCGCTGCCCGGAAAAGCGATGGTCCTGATGCCCGGCGCAGGCTATGAGGGCGTCACGCGCTTCGTGCTCGACCAGATGACGAGCTACGGTCTCAACGCGTACCCCCCGCTGCTGGTCGGCGTCGGCGTAGCGACGAGCGTGGAGACTGCCGCGCTGCTGTCCAAAAAGGCACTGATGCGGCCGATCGGCTCGCACAATCCCAACGCGCGCGCCGCGGAAATGGAAAAGCTGCTCGAAGACGGCATCAACAGCATCGGCCTCGGCCCGCAGGGCATGAGCGGCTGCGCGTCCGTGATGGGCGTCCATATTGAGAACACCGCGCGCCATCCGTCCACCATCGGCGTTGCTGTCAATGTCGGCTGCTGGTCGCACCGGCGCGGACTTGTCCGCTTCGACAGAGACCTGAACGCCACCGTGATTTCGCACAAGGGGGTAACACTGTAATGGTTGAAAACAGAAACGGAAAGAAGGTTCTCATCACGCCGGTCACCGCAGAGGATCTGGCGGATATCCATATCGGCGATATCGTCTATCTCGACGGCGATCTCGTCACCTGCCGCGACGTGGCGCACCGCCGTCTGATTGAGGGCAAGCGCGAGCTGCCGGTCGATCTGCACGGCAAGGCGATCCTCCACGCAGGCCCCATCGTTCGCCCGTCCGAGACCGCCGCGTCCGGCTATGAAATGGTTTCCGTCGGCCCGACGACCTCGATGCGTATGGAAAAGTTCGAGAAGGAATTTGTTGAGCAGACCGGCGTGAAGGTCATCGTCGGCAAGGGCGGCATGGGTCCGAACACCGAATACGCCTGCAAGACCTTCAAGGCCATCCATTGCGTCTTCCCTGCCGGCTGCGCAGTCGTCGCGGCCGCAGAGGTCCAGCGGATCGCCGCGCACCACTGGGACGAGCTCGGCATGCCCGAGACGCTGTGGTGCTGCGACGTGAAGGAGTTTGGTCCTCTGATCGTGTCCATCGACGCCGACGGCCGCAACCTGTTCGAGGAAAACAAGGTCATCTTCAACCAGAAAAAAGACGCCGCCGTCCAGGAGATCTGCAAACATGTCAGCTTCATCAAATAATCAAAATCGTGGAAATGGCGGGGCCATTTCCACGATTTTGAATGCCCCCCGGCTCCTTCGCAGAGCCGGGCTGCTTTATGTGGTTTGATCCGCCTGTCATCCGAGCTTTTCATTGGCAAACGCCTGCAGCCAGGCGCGGGCATATGCGCAGTATTCGGCGTCGTCGCCGCAGAATTGGAGGAAATAGACGTAGCATTGCGCCATATAGGTTTTGACTGCCTCGGCATCGCAGGTGCCGAACTGCTGGTAGCCGTTCAAAAACGTCTGCAGCTCGGCCTCGGTCCGCAGGAATTTCTGCCCCGGCCGCCGGAACACCGACCAGGCGATATCGAATTCCCTGTTTCCGTATCCGGAAAGCTCAAAATCCAGAATGCCGCTGATATGATGCCCTTCCCAGAGGATATTCGCATAGTGAAAATCGCCGTGGCAAAAACACGTGTTGGCAGGTTCCTCTGCGGATGGAAAAAGCCCCTTGAGGTCCTCCAGCTGCAGCGCTTCCAATACCGCATTCGGCGGCGCGTGAAAGAATTTTCTGTCCTTCACATGCGCTGCCTGCACATCCAGCCGGTGAATTCTCGCCAGGGCAGCGCCGTATTCTTCCAAATACGAAAGAGATTCCAGCGCAGCATTTTCGCCCACGATCATGGATAAGCGCTCCCCGGGAAGCGCCTGCGTGACGATAAACGGCGTTCCGTCCAGACAGAAATCTACAACAGGCGGCGTTACCGGCGAGCGAAGCTGTGACAGGATCGAAATTTCATTGCCGATGTCGGCGCCTCTTTGCCTTGCCGCCTTGATATATGCGTTGATCTGCCTTCCGTGATAGAGCCCTCTCACATAAAACACATCGTTCCCGGCGTGCGGATAGCCGAGGATCTCCAGCGGCTTGAACGATCGATACGGCAACGTGAACGGATCTATGGTGTCGCGCCATGGACCAGGATGCTTCATGCTGCCCACTCCTTCCCCAAGCCTCTGTTTTTCCAGTTTTCTTCCTGTCCAGCATACCATATCGGGTCCTGCATCGCAATACCGATCCCGGAAAAACGCGCCAGCGGGATGCTGATGGCCGCTTTCCTTGCAATCGCTTCCTCCGTATGGTATGCTTTGCATACAGAAACCCATTCGGGCAGATGATTTTGTGACGGCGCAGAAAAAACGGGAGATCCTGACCGGCAGCTTTGCGGCGCTTTTGATCGTCTGCGCTGTGGCCGCGCGGGTCATTACGCGCGGACATCGGGGCGCGGTGTATTTTCTGCCGGTGTCGCTGCTGCGGAGCTTCATTTATATTGGGCTTACGACGTGGTGGGGCGTTTCGCTTTGGCAGCGCATTGTCCAGGCGCAGGTGCGGCGGTATCTGGCGGCGATGGCGGCGCTGTGCGTATTCTGGCTGTCCATCCGCACCGTCAAATTCTTCTTTGCCGCCACGCCTGCTGCCATCCGATATCTCTGGTATGGCTATTACTTTCCGATGCTGTTCCTTCCGCTTCTATGCGTGTTCGTCGCGCTCTCGCTGGGAAAGCCGGAAAATTACCGGCTGCCAAAATGGACGAGCTTTCTTTATATCCCCACAGCGCTGCTTCTGCTGCTGGTGCTGACGAACGATCTTCACCAGCTGGTCTTTGTCTTCCCGGCGGACGCGGCCGCGTGGCTCGACACCGACCACGGCTATGGCGCGGGCTATTTTGCCGTCATGGGCTATATCGCACTGGGGATGGTGACGGTGATCGTGACGATGCTCCTCAAATGCCGCATCCCGCATACAAAGATCACGCTGGGGCTGCCATTTGTGCCGGTCGTGCTGGCGGCGCTGTATTCCGTGCTTTATATCAGCCGGATCCCCTGAATCGAACTGCTGGCCGGCGACATGACCGTCGTGCAGTGTTTGCTCCTTGCCGCAGGGATCGAGAGCTGCATCCGCTGCGGGCTCATCCAGTCGAACACCGGCGATATTCTGAAAGCGGAAAACGCGCAGAAAGCGCGAAAACTGAAGCTGGAAGAACAGACGCGGCTCTATGATCTTGTGGAGCAGGAATCCGCGCCGCAGTTCGCGCGGCTGGAAGCACTTTTGTCTGCGCTGTCCAATGCACAGTCACAGGAGGAAGCAAAGCCCCTCCTGGGCCGCATCGCCGTCATCATGACGTACATCAAGCGCCGCAGCAATCTGGTCTTTCTGGCAGCGCAGAAAGACTTTATCGACGCAAACGAACTGCTTTTGTGCCTCAACGAATCGGCGCAGGCCTTGCAGCTCTGCCAGGTTTCCTGCATGGTGCGGCTGAGGCTCGGCGAAAGCATTTCCGCAGCGCAGGCGATCGCACTGTATGACCTGTTCGGCGCGGTGCTGGACACCGGACGGAGCCTGACCGCGATGCTGCTTTTCGCCGAGCAAAGCGGCGGCGTTCTTCGCGCGCGCGTCAGCGCGAGCTGCACGGAATCGCTGGACGTTCTTTGCAGCCGGTTTGACGGCTTGACCGCCGAGCACGACGAGGACGGGCTCTGGCACCTGACATGGACGCTTCCGGAGGTGACGGCATGAACGCGATCAAAGAGAGCTTTGACAATCTGCCCGCCGCCATCTGCATTTTTTCCTCCAAATGGCTGGTCCGGCTGATGAACCGCCGGATGCTTGCGGTCGGGGCGATGCTGCTCGGCAGCGGTATCCAGACGCTTGGAGAGCTGCAGGCGGTGCTGAAAAATCCCCCGGAAACCGTCACGAAAGATGCCGCCATGCCCGGCGTCTATCACTTCCCGGACGGAAGCGCGCTGCGCTTTTCGGAGCATGAGATCACGGATCGTGACGGACAGCGTTACACCGAAGTCATTGCCGCAGACGTTTCAGAATTGATGGCCGTGCGCACCCGGCTGGATGCAGAAAACGCGCGGCTGGACGCGGCAAACGAGGCGCTGCGGAAGCTGGGCGAGGAGATGGCGGACATTGTCCGCGAGGAAGAGATCCTGAACATGAAGATCCGCGTCCATGACGACATCGGGTACTCGCTTCTGTCTGTGCGCTGCGCCTACTGGCAATGCGAGGATATGGAGCAGCTTCATACACTTGCCGAACAGTGGCGCACGACCATCCGACTTCTGCACGCCGACGTGCCGGATGCGCCCATCGACGCACTGGAATACGCAACGCTGCGGGCAAAGGAACTTGGCGCGGCAGTCGAGCTGACGGGCGATTTCCCGAAAAGCACTGCCGCGCGGGAGCTGTTTTCTCTCGTCATCCGCGAATGCACGTCCAACTGCATCCGTCACGCGGGCGGCGCGAGGATCTTTGCAGACTGCCGCCTGACGCAAACCGCGGCAGTCCTGACGATCACCAACAATGGAATGATCCCGGAAGCACCCATTTGCGAGGGTGGCGGTCTGACCGGCCTTCGCCGCCGGGTGGAACAGGCGCAGGGGACAATGGACATTCAAAGCCGTCCGCGCTTCGCGCTGACGATCGAACTTCCCATACAGGAGGAATCGGCATGACGTATATTCTGATCGTGGAAGATCAGCCGATGGTGTGAAAGCTGTTGGAATCCTATGTAGAAAAAGAGCCGGCGTTTGCGCTGGCCGCGTCGATCCCGGGCGCGAATCTCGCCCCGGAGCTCTGCCGCCAGCAGCCGGTCGATCTGATCCTCATGGACGTGCAGACGGAAAACCGCGAGAATGGTCTGTCCGCCGCTGCGCAGATCAAAAAAGAGCATCCGCGGATCAAAATCGTCATTGTGACCTCGCTTTTGGATGCCGAAGTTCTCCGGCAGGCGAAGCTGCTCGGCACGGACTGCCTGTGGTACAAGGACGGCAGCCAGGAGAAGCTCATGGAGATCGTGCGCCAGACGCTCTCGGGAGAACACATTTTCCCCGACGCGCCGCCCGTCACGCAGATCGGCACAGCGAAAAGCAGCGAGTTTACAGAAGCGGAAATGCGCGTGCTGCGTTGTCTGGTGCAGGGTATGTCCTACACAACGACAGCGGAGACACTCGGCGTAGACGCACGGACGGTCAAATTCCATGTGAGCAATATGCTCCAGAAGACGAACTTTGAAAACAAGCTGCAATTAGCAGTCGCGGCAATCGAGAACCGGTTGACCGCAAACTTTCCCGATGAGTAACGAAAAATTTTCTTCTGCACACTGTCCATTTGGACAGTGTGCTTTTTTGATTCTTCCGTTATGCTGGATGCAGAAAGGAGGGATCCCATGAAACGAATCGTGCTCGATCTGCAATGCGCCATGTTTGCCGATGCCATCACAATGGCGTTGGAGCGCTGCGACCCGGATTTTCGTATCGTGCGCTCGGATACGCCCGGCAAAACGGCGGCGCTCTGCAAGTCGAGCCTTGCCTATGCACTCATCATGGAGGTGACCGGCTACACACCGTGGCGGCTGGAGGAGCGGCTGCGGCTGCGCGATGAAGTGGGACGTCTTTGCCCGGACTGCAAAGTGCTGCTGCTCGTCGATGAAAATGCCGACCGTGCGCTGGCGGCGAATGTGCTGCAGGCAAAGAAGGACGGCCGCATTGACAACTTCATCTACGCCTCGGTCTCTCCGACGTATCTGGCCGCGGTACTGGATACACTCTAAAAGAACGATTTCAAGAATGTGAAAAAGCTGCTTGCGCTGCTGCTCGCGGCAGTTATGCTGCTGAGCCTCGCCGCCTGCGGCAAGGACGAAACAGCCGATGTGACCGGCAAGTACAACTGCATCGCCATTGCCGAGGACAGCGTGAATTTTACCGCACCTGAGAACAATGACCAATACGTCGAGCTCAAAAAGGGCGGCAAGGGCGAAATTTACACCGACCTCGCCTTTGAACTGACATGGAAGCTCGACAGCGAAAACTTCTCCGGCAGCTATCAGATCTTCGGCATCGACGCGCCCATCACCGGCACGCTCAAGGACGGTGTTCTGGAGATCCACGATGACGAAATGGTCATGCGCTACCTCAAAGAGGGCGCGGAAGCGCCCGACTGGGTAAAAGACGTCGCGGCAGCGCCGGAAAAGGGTCGTCTTGCCGGGATGTACACGCTCTACGCGATGGAAGTCGCGGGCGAACGCTATGACTACGCCACGCTCGTCGAGATGGACATGATGGACGGAAGCTATATGCGCATCGACTATGACCCCGCCGCGGGCTACACCGGTGAACTGCAATTCGAGGGTGAAGAACCTGACACCTTCACGCTCGAAGACGAGCTTGGCATGCTGAACTTCCCGTCCGGCGAGCAGATGGGCTTCTTTGAGGACGAACCGGGCGTCGTCGGCATCACGCAGGAAGACCTCGGCGGCACGATTTTCTTTGCGCTCGACTCTGTGGAGCGTCCCGAGGTGACCGCCGCGGCTGCGGTCGAAGAGATCTCCGACCCGCTGCTCGAGTTCTGGAACGGCGACTGGTCTGGCTGGTGGTTCATGTACGGCTGCAAGGGCAGCTACGAAGACCTTGAGGGTGTCTACTGGGACTGCGAGGCGCACATTGAAATTGACCCCGATACCTACACCGGCACGATGGAACTGTGGGACGACGAGCAGTATCAGAACATGGGCGGCATCGGGCTGGTCGACGTGTCTTTGAGCGAAAGCGGCACGGGCGCGCACGGCACACTGATGTCCGAGGGCGGCTGGTTCGAGGAAAAGACCCTTTCCCATGCCGACTGGATCATGGATCCGGGTCTGGACGAATCCGACAACTTCCTCATCATCACCGACTCCTATGATGACAACAACGGAAATGTCTATTACTTCAAGATGATGATGCGCAAGTGGGGCGAGCTCTGGGAGGACATCGACGAGAGCAGCCGCCCGTGGAGCTACGAAGACTGGTATAAGCCGATGATCGAGGACGGCGTGACGAAAATGTCTGTCCGCTTTGGCGACCCCGACCCCAGCGTCTATGAAGACCTCGAGCCGCAGACCGAAGATCAGGAGCCGCAGACCGAGGACGTTTCCGGCTCTGAAACCGGCGTTTCCACCGCCGGCTACGGCAAATCCAACGCTGCAGCAACGGGCGAAGTGACGCTCGATACGCTCAAGAACGGCTGGGAGACGATCCGCGGCGACGAAAACAAATACGACCTGCACTATGAGGATGTCCGTGATCTTCTGGGCTGTGACGGCGAGGCTTACAAAATCGACGGCACGAAAAACTCCTACTGCTGGCAGGCAGGAAACGCGATCCTCACCGTGACCTTCAAGGTGCTGGACGACGGCAATGAAGAACTCAACGCCTTCTCCGTCACCGGACTGGATTAAAAGCAAGCACATCAGGGCAGGCGCAAGCCTGCCCTGCAAGAGCTTCGAGAGGAGTGTGACATGAAACACAAGGTATCCCGGCTGGCCTGCGGGCTTCTGGCCGCGGTCCTCATTTTGGGCACAACGGCCTGCGCGGGCAAGCCGGAAAGCGGCGCGAGCGAGAAATTCAAGGGCGATCACGCCGCGAACCTGACCGCCGCGCAGGAAAAGACCGACAAAACAGCCGAAGCCGCTTCCCCCGCCCTGCCCGCACGGCCCGGGAAACAAAAACCGGCTGCCGGGCCGGATCAAACGCAATACAATGACAGTCTGATCACAGACGCCTATGCTGCTGCGGGCGAGGCCGCGACAGAATGGGGCGGCTCGTATTCCTACGAGGTGCGCATCCCGGAGCTGCTCTGCGACAGCCGCGACGCAGCGGCGCTGAATGCGGAGATCATGGACATCTACGGGGAGGAAGCCAAGCGCGCGCCCGAGGCTGACACGATCAAATACACCATTGGCTGGGAGAGCCACTGGGATGGAAGTCTTCTGAGCTTGGAGCTGACGACAGGCCAGCCGGACGGCGAAGTTTATCACGACATCTATTATTTCGATTTTGAAACCCAAACACGCCTGACGGCGGATGATGTTCTGACCCGTATGGGCCTTTCGTGGCAGACAATCAAACCGGCGCTCGTCCGCGCAGCGGCGCGGGAGCATGACCGGATGATGCAGGCGCAGGATGTGGAATTTACAAACGATCTCATTGCGGATACGCTGGCGCTGCGGGCGCAGTCTGTCCTCGCCGCGCAGGATGCGGTGCTGCCGCTCTATCCCAACACAGACGGCACGCTGACGGTGTATCTCAACCTTGCGACTTACGCAGGCGCAGGCTGGATGTAGAAGGCGTGCGTCATTGACCCGAATGAAAAAGCCGTCTCACTGTCTGCAAGTTATGAATTTGTCACTGCTGCCGTTGACGCGGACGGCGTGGTCACGGTGGAATTCCATGCGCGCGGCGAGGAGTTTTCCGGTGTGGATTATCAGAACATCTACGGCTTTGCGTTCGACACACCGTACACCATCCGCGGCTGCTTCGGCTGCTACACCGGCCTTTTCATCGGCAACGTCGGCTCGAGCTTTGAACCGTATCTGTTCTTGAGGACGGAGGACGGGACGCTGGAATATGTCGATCTGTTCCGCTGCGTCAGATATGAAACCTATGTCTGCGGTGGACTGCTCTACGGCATTTCCGGTGGGACGGCGCTTTCCGCCGGGATCGAGCAAAAGACCGATTACAGCTACGCCACGGTCTACGCCCTCGATCGCAGCGGTAAGACGCACGACCTGCTGGAGACCGTCTATCTCTCCGACGGACTGCCCTATGAGATGCAGACGGATTTCGGCTGCGAGGGCGCGGACGGTGCATGGTGCAGTCTCTCCCTTGACGCGATGGACGGGATCTATGCACAGAGCGGCGACACGTCCTACACCGGCTTCCCGCTGCGGCTCGGCCTGAGCGAGGACGGCATGATCTATGCGCTCGACTTCTGGGATGACGCGGGCGGTGAAACGCTTTCCATCTGTGCGCTGCTCCCCGGAAACGGGATGCTGGCACTCACGCAGCTCGCAGGCGGCAGCCCCTTCGGGCTCTCTGCGGGCGAGACGCTGTATCTGACGGAAACCTACGGATAAGGAGGAGCCATCATGTAAGTCACGATCCCAGGCATTCCCGCAAGTCTTTCGGAATTTGAAGCCCTCGCGGCAGCCGGAAAACGGCCGGAGCAGCTCTGCGCCCTGTTTCTCTGCGCGCTGGCGCTGTTTGACAAGGACAAGGACGCCGGAACGGCGGCCATGAACCTTCTACGCGGCCCACGGCCCATGACGCCGTATGACGCGCAGTTCCTGCGCGACCGGCTGCGCGGCAAGGCCTATTTGCCGCTGGTGTATTTTGAGGGCGCAACGCCGGAAAATGGCTACCAGCCGCGCACGCCATGCCAGCTCAACGTGCTGGCAGACCCCAGACCGCAGGATCTCGAACCCGGTTATCTGCGCGTCTTTCTCAAAACGGCAGGCGCGGATTCGCCCCGCCCCATGAAACTGCGGCAGAAAGGCTCGACCGGCGAGTGGTTCCTGTGGGAATAGCATGGCCTTCCGCGTCAATCCGCGCCCGGTCACGCTGGAATCCGAAGTGCCGCGCGGCTTCTCCCTCACCCGCCCCATCGACCCGACCTACAATATTGAATACCGCCGCTACAAGCAGCAGGCGGACGAGATCTGCGAAGCCATTGAAAAAGCCCGCGGCAAGGGTCATGCAGCACCTGCCGCGCAGCCTGAACAGCCTACACAGCCGCAGACAGCCCCCGTTTCCGGCCCGTGGACTTGCCCGGCCTGCGGCTCGAACACCGGAAAATTCTGCGAATATCGCGGCACACCGCGTCCATAAAAACATTTATTTTCAAAATAAGAAAGGAACTTTATCATGAAAAAATTTGTATCTCTGCTCCTCGTTGTCTCCATGCTGCTCCTCGTGCTCACCGCCTGCGGCAGCAAGGACACCCTCGCCGGGACCTGGACGGGCGACCTTGGTCCGGACGGCGTCGTCACCTGGACGTTCGACGGCAGCGGCAAAGTCAAATTCGACAACGGCTTTTCCAAGCAGGACGGCACCTATACCATCAGCGGCGATCAGGTCACCATCCAGCTCGAGCTCTGGGACGACGCACAGACGTTCACGTTCTCCGTGGGCGGCAACAGCCTGACCATGAACGAGAACTCCGGCGCGGGCCTCTGCGGCACCTACGAAAAGAAATAAAAATGACCGTCTCCCGCTCCACCCCGGAGCGGGAGACCGCAAATACAGGAGAACAGCGGGTGTATATGCCGCCGCAAGTCATAAATTCTTCGAAGAAACAGATGATCCGCCCCAGGCTCCTATACGGAAAGCCTGGTCCGGATCATCCTTATCTGGTGCGCCCGACAGGACTTGAACCTGCACGCTTACGCAATGGAACCTAAGGGTGATGGCACCTTGGTGAAAGTAAAATGTCCCCCTCTGTGCTCAACTGGGAGGACAGTTTCTGCATGCTCAAGGTCTTTTCCTTCATATACCCAACCTCCGTTCCTGCAAATTTGGGCGTGGAATACCACATATCACGCTTCATTGTCTGCGTCAATAGCAAAGCGAAAGGCTTTTTATGGGAATTTATACGGTTGTAATATTTATAGAACTGATTCTTGGTAATGCCTTGACGAAATTCGTTCTCAGCAATACAATGAAAGAGAAATCCAAAACGAGGTATGAGAACCATATCCCCTGAGCGACTGAAAGACCTTACTCGACGATTTCGGTCAGAAAACGATAGCTGCCATTCTACGCATGGAAATTGCTTGCTGTCGAAAGCAGAAAAAAGTATGTCCATTTCTGTAAAAGTGAGAGATTTGCTGGACGAAGTGCTTACGGCGAATGTAACGGAGGTCAAATAGTGGATAAAAAGAGAGTCGGTCAAATCAAAGAACAATTTGATCTTGTAATACATAGTGACCAAGAGGCGCATATTGAATTCTGGTATGCGCGGGACCTCATGCCGCTTCTCGGCTATGAACGATGAGAGAATTTTGATAAGGCAATCGGGCGAGCTGTCGAATCCTGCAGAACCAGTGGAATAGAGGTTTCAGACCATTTTCGTGAGGTCACGAAAATGGTCCGGTTAGGAAGCGGCTCTCAGCGGGAAATCAAGGATTATATGCTTACTCGTTATGCCTGCTATTTGATTGCCCAGAATGGAGATCCGAAAAAAGAAGAAATTGCATTTGCGCAAAGCTACTTTGCCGTTCAGACTCGGAAGCAGAACTGATTGAAGAACGCATTTCTCTTATTGAGCGAACAGAAGCCAGAGGCAGGTTGCGAGAATCCGAAAAACGGCTTTCCCAGAACATTTATGAGCGCGGCGTGGATGACGCTGGGTTTGGTCACATTCGCTCGAAGGGTGATCGGGCGCTGTTTGGTGGTTACACGACACAAGAAATGAAGGAACGACTTGGTGTAAAAGATAATCGCCAGCTGGCTGATTTCCTGCCGACACTCTCCATTGCCGCAAAGAACCTTGCAGCGGAAATGACCAACTATAATGTCGAGGAGAAGGACCTTCAAGGCGAATCCGCCATTACCGGAGAACATGTGCAGAATAATCGGTCTGTACGAGATATGCTTGGGCAGCGCGGCATTCAGCCGGAGAATTTACCTGCCGCAGAAGACATCAAAAAACTGGAGCGGCGCGTAAAATCGCAGGAAAAGGAACTGGCTGCACAGTCCGGAAAGCTTCCTTGCGAAAGCGAGGAGGATAAATAATGGATTCTCTATGTGCGAAAAGCAGGAGGCAGCCTATAACTTATGGTTGCCTCCTGCTTTTATTAGAATGATTGGTATCAGGGCTGGTAAGGAACGTCACTTGTTCAGCTTGCACAGCCGGTTCCGCTCTGCCAGCTGCGCTGCTGCGCGTTTGATCAGCACCTTCGCACTTTCGGTGTCATTGTCGAGAACAGCCCGCTCCAGCTCGTCCATGCAGGCGGACAGCTCGTGCTCGATGTCCTTCGTTGCGGCATTTGTCACGGGGTCACTGTATCGGAACGCGTCGGAAAGCTTTTGTGCATCTGCCTTCAACTCTGCATTCTCACAGCGAGAAACCAATGCAGCTGCACGGGATTGCAGCGCGCGCATGGTGGCCACGTCGGTTTTGAGCTGCGCATCCTGACGCTCGACCTCGTCGCGCATTGCATCCGCTGCGATGACGCCGACGGCAGCGGCAGCTAACAACAGTACAAAAACAATAGCTGCAATCCATGCTGCACAGATTTTTGCGATTACCATGAACAAAAAACTCAGCACGATCTGCACAATCAAATACACAACACTGATACGCGCGATCGGAAAACCGTAGAATTTGCTGCGCGCGTCCTTACCCTTTGTAAACGACAGTTTCAGAACATATAGCTGCACACCAAACGCCGCCAGCGTGAACACCAGTGCCAGCCAGAACACAGCAGTCTTTGCGAACGGGATCACAAACGCCAGCGCCAGATATGCAGCCAGCACAATGGCAAGAATCAGAATCGCCTGAAATTTCCCTTTGCTCAGTTTCATCGTCCATTCCTCCAATCAGCAAGACTCATCTTTCTTCCGCCCGCAGTTCGGGCAGAAGTTCGTCATAATATTCTTTGTACCGCACTCGGGGCAGCTCCAGCCGTGTTTTTCTTCCGGCTTCCGCGCACCGCAGTTGGGGCAGAACTTGCTCAGAATATCTTTTGTGCCGCATTCCGGGCAGATCCAGCCGTTGGATCCCTCCGGCTTTTTTGCACCGCAATTCGGGCAGAATCTGCTCTGGATGTTCTTCGTGCCGCACTGTGCGCAGTCCCAGCCGGTTTTCGCTTCAGGCTTTTTGCCGCCGCAGTCAGGGCAGAAGTTTGTAGTGATATTCTTGTGACCGCACACCGGGCAATCCCAGCCGCCCGCGACGGCTGTGCCGACTGCCGCGCCCATCTGCGCGGCGTCCTGCGTCATGGGGCTCAAAGCATCTTTTGTCATGCCGATGACGCTGCCCATCGCACCGAGGCTCACACCAAGCCCGGCGAGATCGCCCAGCGCGCCCGCGGCGTTCGCTCCGCCGCCAAGTCCGTTTTTCATCGCTTCCAGGCCGACCTGCCGGGACGTTTCCTGCTGATAGGTGTAGCCCTTCATACGCATTTCGGCGGCTTCCGCCTCAGCCTGCATTCGGTATGCCTCTGCCTCTGCCTGCTTTTGAATCTTGAGCGCTTCTGCCTCGCCCTGTGCGCCGATGATCTTCATCCGCGCCGCCGTCTGCGCTTCGACGGCCTTGCGGTCTGCCGCTGCTTCCGCCTCGGCCTTGCGGATCCCCTCCTGCCGGACAAGCAGATACTGTTCGGCGTACTGCTCCTTCATGCGGCGGAAATTCGGGTCGTCGTCCGGCGTTACGATGCGGCTGACGTAGAACTCTGGCATCGTCAGGCCGTACTCATCCAGCGCGGCATTGATCCGCTCGCGCAGCGCACCAGAGAGTGCCATGAGGTGCTCGTCGATCTCCAGAATGTTGATCGCATTTTCCTTGATCGTCTGCGCGAGGTAGCTCTTGACCTGCGTCATGACCATCGAACGGAAGAAGCCCTTGCCGTTTCCGATGCCGAGCAGCTGCTCCTGCCCAAGCCCGCCCGTCGTGCCGACAACCTTGAGTAACAGCTTGCGCGAATCGGTCACGCGAATATTAAATTCGCCCGACGCGCCGATCTCGATATGTAAGCCGGAGGCAGGGTCAAACAGACGCACCTTGCTGTCCGTGCCCCACTTGACGCCCATCTGCGTGGCGAGGTTGACAAAGTAGACCTCGGAATGGAACGTGCCCTCGGTGTCGGTTGGAAGCTTATAAATTTTCTCCAGCAGCGGCAGCTGCTGCGTTTGCAGCGTGTAGCGCCCCGCGCCAAAGAGGTCGAGCGCCTGCCCATCGCGGAAGAAAATGGCCTCCTGGCTCTCGTGGACGATCAGCTGCGAACCGAAGTTGAAGTCCTCAATCGGGTGCTTCCAGACGAGCGTTTCGTTGTCGCCCTCATACTTGATGATGCTCGCTAGCCCGTCCTTTTTGATCTTCTCGGTCGCGACCCGCTCGGCCACGTCGTTCACGCAGTCGCAGACAGGGCAGGTATAGGTCGCCGCCGCCTTATTCGTGCGCAGACGCACGCCGCACTGCGCGCAGGAAAACTCCACAGTGTTGGACTGCTCCGCCAGCGCGTTGATCGGTTCATGGCAGACCGGGCAGAGCGCCTTTTCGCCCTTGGACTGGTCGAACACGACCATGTTCCCACAGTGTGGACACTCCCGCCCTGCAAGCTTGTCCGTGCGCACGTTGATCGTATAGCCGCACGCGCAGTCGATCTTCTTTCGCGCAAAGAAGCCTGTCTTGGCTTCCGCAAATTTCCCGCAGTTGGGACATTCAATGACAAATTTACTCATGATTCTTTCCCTTCATTCTTTTCGCTTATCATGTTAATAAGCGCCGCCGCGATTTCTGAAGCAGCCTCCCCAGCTATAGGTATCTTTTCCAGCACCTTTACTCCGATTTCTTTTCCTGCATATAGCAGCAATTTTTTTGTTCCGTCGACTATAGAACCATTCAATATGTCCTTCAATGCTTTTTTCACAACTCCATCCGGTGTCTGTTTCTCTATCTCTTTAATCGTCTTTTCTGCCTCATCATCAAGCGACAGCGATTCTTTTGCCAACTCGGATATAATGTTCAAAAAGAAATCAACACGACATTGAAACAACCTTGGATTTAATTGGTACTCGTCGTACCAACCATTTTTCTCCACGAAATAACGTAATTCCGTAAGCACGTTAACATCGGGTATGAGAACTCGAACTTTTTTGCTTTCTGCATCAAAGGAAGCTCTTTTTAAATCATCTGCAAAAGCCGTAGTCCAATCAAACTTCTCTCTGGGATATTGAAGTTCCTTCCGCAATTTAAGCGTCCGTACTTTACTTTGCGTAATTCCCAATGCCTTGGACATTGTGTAATCGTCAAATGGTTGATTGTTGTCAAGCAGATGCTCAATATAGATGCTGAAAAGTAGTGTTTCAAAGTCCGTTTTTGCCATTGTTCCGAAGTTTCTTTCGAAATATCGTGCAGAAACCATGCGAAACGCTTGCTCCATTTCAGGTTTTGAAAAGTCCATAATGCACATCCCCTTTAGTCTGTTCCATTTATCTGAGGAAGTTTGATATCCGTCCAGCCGGAGACATCACATTGACCGTATTCGTTCTCCCCCCACCGCGACCACGGTTCCGTCTTTTTTTAGGCCAACTGTATGATCGTCAACACTGATAGCAACGATATCTGTCCAATCAGATACATCGCATTGACCGTATTCATTGTCGCCAACCGCAACTACGGTTCCATCCGCTTTCAGGCCAACTGTGCTATCACTACCTGCACTGATTGCCACAATATCTGTCCAGCCAGATACATTACATTGACCGTATTTGTTCCATCCGACAGCAACGACGGTTCCGTCTGCCTTCAGACCAACTGTATGTCTATTTCCATCACTGATTGCCACGATATCCGTCCAATCCGAAACATTGCATCGACCTCGATAATTATTGCCTACTGCAACCACAGTTCCGTCCGCTTTCAGGCCGACGGTGTGAGAGCTTCCTGCTGCAACGGCGACAATGTCTCTCCAGCCGGACACATCGCACTGACCATACCCATTGCTACCCACTGCCATGACCGTTCCGTCTGCTTTCAGCCCGACGGTATGATTCCCTCCTGCTGCAACGGCGACAATGTCTGTCCAGCCGGACACATTGCACTGACCATCCTCATTGTATCCCACCGCCGCGACCGTTCCGTCTGCTTTCAGCCCGACGGTATGATTCCCTCCTGCTGCAACGGCGACAATGTCTGTCCAGCCGGACACATTGCACTGACCATCCTCATTGTATCCCACCGCCGCGACCGTTCCGTCTGCTTTCAGCCCGACGGTATGATTCCCTCCTGCTGCAACGGCGACAATGTCTGTCCAGCCGGACACATTGCACTGACCATCCTCATTGTATCCCACCGCCGCGACCGTTCCGTCTGCTTTCAGCCCGACGGTGTGGTCGTCTCTTGCGCTAATGGAGTCCCGTTTCGCAATATCATCCCATAGCGCAAGACTGCGCTCTCGGGCATCCTTATATCCGCTAAGCTTGTAAAATGCTAAAGCAGCTTCGACATTTTTCTCCTGCACCTGAAGCTGTTCTGCGTCCACATAGTCATTAGAAATTTCCGCCTGCGCCATCTTCTCTGCCGCATCCTTGTATCCGCCAAGCGCTTCAAACACTTCCGCAGCACCGTCATAATCTCCGGAAGCCAGCAGCAATTCCGCGTCCGCGTAGTTCTGCGCCTTTTGCGCTTCTATTTTTGCGTCCTCCGTCTGCGGTATCCTCTCCGCTGCGTCCTTATAATCGCCAAGCGCCGCAAATGCCGCGATTGCATTGCCATAATCTCCGGCAGCCAGCAGTTTCTCAGCCTTGGAATAGTTCACAGCCGGAATGATGACGTTAACAATGACCAGAACAAGCGCAATCACAGCTGTTGCAATGCCCGCAACAATGGCTATCTTCTTTTCGGCAGCCTTTGCCTTGCGCTGGCGGTCGGCTTCGGCTTTCCTCGCTTCCTCCGCCTCTTTCAGCCGCTGCGGGTGCTCCTCTTCCAGTTTGGCTTCGGTTTCTGTCAGGAATTTGCGATAATCTGCTGTGATTCTGGCTTTGTCCGCGTCCTCGCGCTTTTGCGCATCGGCGCGGAGCGTGTCCAGCGTCTGCGGAATATCCTCCGTGATCGTCTTGGCCTCGCTGGAAGCATACTTTGTGGCACGCATCAGCTCTTTGTCGGCGGCAAACTGCTCCTGTGCTTCCTCTGCACGCAGCGCGTAAAGGCTCGATGCCTCACAATATTCCAGATCAAACTCCAGCATCTGGCGAATCTTTTCTCCGCTCAAAATACCGGGCACGGTATATTTTCCCACACATGCCGCGATAAAGGCTTCATCTGGCTCACATGCATCCGCGTTTTTTTCGTCGGGAGCTTCGGCCTTCACGTTTTCGATATACGCGTCCGTGTAGGCCTTTGCCGAACGGCACTCCACGTGGGCTAAGAACTTCCCCAGATATGCCGCGCCGCACTCGGCGTCCTGATTGAGTACCTGCTCAAAGAACTCATCCGCCTTGCTCCACTCGCCGTCCTCCAGCGCCATACTGCCGCGCTTGAGCAGCGCCTGCACGTTGCTGCCGCCCTCGTTATGTACCACGACGGTTTCCTTGACCGTTTCGGTCATAGCCTCCTGCGGCTTTGCCGCGTCCACGACCTTCTTGACGCCGCGGATGAGATCCTGAATGAAGCCGATCTTGCCCATATCCTGACTTTGCAGCATACTGAGCTCCTCGGGCATATCATACGGGTCCATATCGCGGTAACAGGGGATGAGCAGACGGCTGCGGTCGGTGCGCATGAGCGCAAGGTAGCGGCTCCATTCATTTTTGACCCAGACGGCGTTCAGATATTCCGGCTTCGTGCCGACCACAACCATGACCTTGGCCGAGTGCAGGGCGGCGAAGATGTACGGCTCGTATTCCTGCCCAAGTTTGTCCTCCAGCGTGATGCGCGCGAAGAAGACCTTATAGCCCGCGTCGGTGAGCTGGTAGTAAATATCCTGCGCCAGCGCGGAATCCTTTGTCCGTTTGCCGTTCTCATCGGATTCTTTGTAGCAGATGAACACGTCAAACGGCGTTTCTTTCTGCGAGATCGCCAGAATGTCTTTTTGCAGGTTGGCAATACGCAGCGCTTCTTTTTCGTACAGGCTCCGTGCCACGCCGTCGGAATATTTGAGTGCGGCCTGATAATCCACGTCGTTCAGAATACTGTCAAAGCTCGCGCGGTGGCAGGTCGGGATGCGCTCGCCGGAAGCCGGATCCTGCACATACTCGATGCCGTACCGGCAGAGCAGCAGGTTCCAGTGCGCCTCAGCATCTGCATCGTTCTCGCCGATCAGCCGCTCGTAGATCGCCGCAGCCTTGTCAAACTCACCGTTGCGCCGCAGATGCGTGCCGCGGTTGAACAGGCTCAGCCGCTGGTCGTCGTCCGTCTTCGGCAGCGTCATCGTGCTGCCGCAGTATTCGCACGTTCCAAACGTCTTGTCCGCAGAGATCTCAATATCCCCGCCGCACATCTTACACTTGATTATCGCCATCTTCTCGTCCTTCTTTCTCTATCAGTTGGGGAGTTTGATGTCTCTCCAGCCGGACACATCGTACTGACCCAACGTATTGTCACCCACCGCCACAACCGTGCCGTCCGCCTTCAGACCGACGGTGTGATAGTCTCCTGCTACAACGGCGACAATGTCTCTCCAGCCGGACACATCGCACTGACCCCACTCATTGTCACCCACCGCCACGACCGTTCCGTCTGCTTTCAGGCCGACCGTGTGCCAGTCTCCGGCGCTGACGGCAACAATATCCGTCCAGTCAGAGACATCGCACTGGTCATTTTGATTGCTGCCAACGGCAATCACAGTTCCGTCTGATTTCAGACCGACGGTGTGATCACATCCTGCTGCAACGGCGACAATGTCTCTCCAACCGGACACGTCGCACTGACCATTCCGGTTGCCACCCACCGCCACGACCGTGCCGTCTGCTTTCAGGCCGATGGTGTGAAAGCCTCCTGCTGCAACGGCGACAATGTCTCTCCAGCCGGACACATCGCACCGACCATCCAAGAAGGTGTCACCCACCGCAACGACCGTTCCGTCTACTTTCAGGCCGACGGTGTGACGGTCTCCTGCTGCAACGGCGACAATGTCTCTCCAGCCGGACACATCGCACTGACTACACCCGTTGTCACCCACCGCCACGACCGTTCCGTCTGATTTCAGACCGACGGTGTGATCACATCCTGCTGCAACGGCGACAATGTCCGTCCAGCCGGACACATCGCATCGACCATCAGAATTCCCCCCCACCGCCACGACCGTGCCGTCTGTTTTCAGGCCGACGGTGTGAGAGTTTCCTGCTGCAAGCGTTTCTCTTACAGCAATTGTGTCCCACAGTGCGAAGCTGCGCTCCCGTGCGTCCTTATATTGAGCAAGCTTTTCAAACGCTATGGCTGCTTCTACATTTTCTCCCTGTGCCAGAAGCTGCTCCGCCTGTGCATATTCCTTCGCATTTGCAGATTCTACACGCATAGCATCAGAATCCTTGTAATCGCCCAATGCTGCAAATGCCGCGATTGCGCCGTCATAATCGCCAGAAGCCAGCAGTTTTCCCGCCTTGAAATACTTCACAGCCGGAATGATGACGTTTACAGTGACTAGCACAAGTGCGATCACAGCCGCTGCAATACTTGCAATGACCATACCCTTTTTCGCAGCGGCTTTTGCTTTTCGCTGGCGGTAGATCTCCGCTTTTTCCGCTTCCTCGGCCTCTTTTAGCCGCTGCGGGTGCTCTTTTTCCAGCTTGGCTTCGGTTTCTGTCAGGAATTTGCGGTAATCTGCTGTAACTCTGGCTTTTTCCGCGTCCTCGCGCTTTTGCGCATCGGCGCGGAGCGTGTCCAGCGTCTGCGGAATATCCTCCGTGATCGTCTTGGCCTCGCTGGAAGCATACTTTGTGGCACGCATCAGCTCTTTGTCGGCGGCAAGCTGTGTACTGCTATCCTCGACCGCCCGCTCATAGTAGTCCGACGTTAAGCAGTATCTCAAATCAAACGACAACATCCGCCGAATGTCGTCCTCGCTCAGGATTCCGGGTACTATGTATTTTTCCACACACGACGCGATGAAGGCTTCATCCGGTTCGCACGCATCCGCGTTCTTTTCGTCGGGCGCGTCGGCCTTCACGTTTTCGATATACGCGTCCGCGTAGGCCTTTGCCGAACGGCACTCCACGTGGGCTAAAAACTTCCCCAGATACGCCGCGCCGCACTCCGCGTCTTGATTGAGTACCTGCTCAAAGAACTCATCCGCCTTGCTCCACTCGCCGTCCTCCAGCGCCATATTGCCGCGCTTGAGCAGGGCCTGCACGTTGCTGCCGCCCTCGTTATGTACCACGACGGTCTCTTTGACCGTCTCTGTCACAGCCTCCTGCGGCTTGCCCGCGTCGATCACTTTTTTGACGCCACGGATCAGATCCTGCATGAAGCCGATCTTGCTCATGTCGTAGCTTTGCAGCACCGACAGCGCCTCAGGCAGATCATACGGGTCCATATCGCGGTAGCACGGCAGGAGCAGCTTGCTTCTGTCCTTTTTCATCATGGACAGGAAGCGGCTCCATTCGTTTTTGACCCAGACGGCGTTAAAATGCTCCGGCTTTGTACCGATCACGACCATGACCTTCGCCGAGTTCAGCGCCGCAAAGATATACGGCTCATATTCCGCGCCCGCCTTATCCTCCAATGTGATGCGCGCGAAGAACACACGGTAGCCCTGCTCTGTCAGCTCGTAATAGACCTCCTGCGCCATCAGACTATCGCGCGTGCGCTGCCCGTCCTCGCCGGTCTCCTTGTAGCAGAGGAAGACGTCAAACGGCTGCTCGTTCTGCGACGTGGCAAGAATGCCGCGCTGCACCTCGGCGATTTTGGCTGCGTCCTTCTGATACTGGCGGCGGGTGATGCCGTCGGAATGCTCGACTGCGGCCAGATAGTCCACGTCCTCCAGGAAGCTGTCGAAGCTCGCGCGGTGGCACGTCGGCAGCCATTCATATGTTGCCGGGTCTTCCACATATTCAATGCCGAACCGACACAGCGCACAGCACCAGTGCGCCTCAGCGTCGTTGTCGTCCTCGGCAACGATCCGCTCATACACGGCCAGCGCCTTGTCAAACTCGCCGCTGCGCCTAAAGTGATTGCCGCGGTTAAACGCCGCCGCCCGCTGCTCGTCGTCCACTTTGGGCAGCGTCATCGTGCTGCCGCAGTATTCACACGTTCCAAAGGTCTTGTCCGCAGAGATCTCAATATCCCCGCCGCACATTTTGCATTTAATAATTGCCATCATCTTGCCTTGCTTTTCTTATCTATGCAGTTCTCACAATTAATCTGCTGTATAATAGGCACAATTTTTAATGATAATTTTTCGTATCAGGCCCCTATTTTCTAGTACACGAAGTCTATTTACAAACGCTTGTATAGATAGAGAGCCGCTCCAACATGAGAGTTCCTGAATGCCTGTACTCAAGTGTTCTTGGATATCGACTAACTTATGAGGGAGTCCGCGACCCATATCACATAAACATGTATATATTATCCGATAGTCTTTCTCACGATAGAGAAAGGCATCGTTAGACATTTCAGGTTCTTCAGGTATCGGATAGTCCGCCTTAATTTTTTCGTCAAATTGCTGTTCAGCTTCTGTAAGAACTACAGATATAGCAGTAAGAGATTCCTCGTATGCCGCTTCAGCCACTTGTTTTTCGCTTTCGGCCATACAAATGGCTTCATCAGCTTGCGCGATGACACTTTTTTTTCGGCTCTTTTCCAGGAATTTTAGAGCGCCCAAGCTCGCAATCGCTTTCTCGGCATTCGCTTTAATTGCAGTCTGTTCCGCAATTATCGCGTCTTTTTCCTGTATCACCCGGTTCCGTTGCTGCAGTGCCGATTCCTTCAGACGAGTTTCCTCATTTTTTCTGCACAACTGCAGCGCCTGTTCGCGCTGCTGCATAATGGTCTCACATTGCGCGTTCCACGATTTCAGTGCGGCTGCATATTGTGCTTCCGCATCCGCATAACGATGTTCGGCGTTCGCTTTCTCTCGTTTCTGGTTTGCAGTACGGCTCTGCTCCCATTGTTCGAGTGTCACTTTTAGGCTATTGTCTGCAAATCGAATAGCTTTAGCAAAATCGTGGTTGGAAGAAACTGCCATGTCCGATGCGTTTTCATATTTCCTCTGCAACATTTCCAACGTTTTGCATTCCCAATTAACGGATGCACGGCATAGATACGCAATACCACACTCCGGCGCAATATCCAACACTCTATTAAAATAGGAGTTCGCATTTTCCCAGTCGCCGTCCTCCAGAAACAGATTGCCACGGCGAAGAAGCGAATCAACATTCGGCGCAGCAGCGCCCGGTATCGGAGCGGGCTGCTGCAGAATCGCAGACTCGCTTGTTTTACCCAGCAGCTTCTCAATCCCGCGCAGCAGATCCTGCGTTGCGCCGACCTTGCCGAGATCCTGCGCCTGTAATTTTGCGAACTCCTTCGGCATATCATAGACATCTATATTTTTATAGCATGGGATGAGAGATTTTTTCTGCCCGGCGGCGATGAGCTGCAAATACCGGCTCCACTCGTTCTTGACCCATGGGGCGTTATAATACTCGTAGTCTGTGCCGACAGCCAGCATCACGCGCGCGGAATTGAGCGCAGCAAAGATATATGGCTCGTACTCCTGCCCGAGCTTATCCTCCAGCGTGATGCGAGAGAAGAATACCCGGTAGCCTTTTTCTGTCAATGCATCATATAAGTCCTGCGCCAGAACGGAATCGAGCGTCCGCTGACCGGTTTCGTCTGTCTCTTTATAGCAGATGAAAATGTCATATGGTTCTTCACGGCTGGAAACCTCGATGATGCCGCGACGCAATTCCTCAATGGCTTTGGCTTCCTCGCGATAAAGCTTCCGCGTGACTACGTCAGAATATTCCATGACCAGTTCAAAGTTCGCGTCTTCCAGCACACTGTCAAAGCTCGACCGGTGGCATGTGGGCACTTTTTTACCAGTCGCCGGATCATCAACGTATTCAATACCGTACTTGCAGAGCACAAGTCCCCAGTAGGCTTCCGCTTCCTCCGGGAACTCCGCCACGATGGACTCATAAACGCCCGCCGCCTTGTCAAATTCGCAGGCAAAGCGCAGCCGGTTTGCACGCGCGAACAGTGTCAGCTTCTTTTCGTTGTCCTGCTTCGGGACGGTCTGCTGCGTTCCGCAGTATTCGCAGACCGCGATCTGGCTGTTTTCTTCGACATTTAAATCGCCGCCGCACATCTTGCACTTGATAATCGCCATTTTTCTCCCTCTTTCGGTTTTATTTGGAACCTCTATCAAGATGATTTAATGCAAACTCCATGCAGAGTGTTAAAACTTCATTTCTTGTCCGACCCGTATCGGCTGCAATCGTGTCAATTTCCTGCAGCATGTCGCGTGGCAATCGCATGGAAATGACGGCAGATTCACCAATGTATTTTTTTACTGGAATTTCTAAACGCGGTTCATCCAAATAGCATCACCCCTTTATTTACCATCGTACTACAAATGTATTCTTTGCGCAAGCCTTTTCAAAAAAAATAATATGGATTTACCGTTTTAACCACTGCGTAAATTCCTTCTGTGAGATCTTGCCGTTCTCACATTTCTCCTTTCCCCTCTGCGCTTCCTTGCTCCAAGCCGAGAACGCTTCCTGAGAGATTTTGCCCGCACGGATCCATGCGAAGCGGCGCTTGTACTCGCGGCGATAAATTTTCAGCAGTTCGTCCTGCGCGTGGCTTTGCAGATACTGCCGCATCGCGCCGACTTCCTTGCAGGTGCGGCCGCGGCTGTCGAACACGCGGCTGCAATATTCTGTACTGCCGTGAACAGTGAGGGCAAAATACCTGCCGCAGTTCTTGCAGGTGCGCATCGCAATCCTTTGCCGGATGCACTCGCGCAGAGAAAAGTCGATCAGGTCGTACATATTTTGTGGATATAGCACCTCAGCGAACTGTTTCTCCTCTACAAACTCAAACGAAATCTTCATCGGCTGGAAGTCAAATTTCTGCAAGGACGGAGCCTGCTCATACGCCTGCACTCGAATAGAAAAGTCCACGTCTGTGATGCTTGCGTCCAGAACCGTCTGGAACAGGCGCAAAATTTGCTGCTGCATGGTCGCAAGGTTGCTCGGAACGTACGCCAACTCCTTGTGCGGCAAAAGCTTCGTGAGATTTTTGTAATCTGCTGCCTGCTTCAACCGGTCGCTCCAATCCAGCCACAGGTAGAAAAAATACGGATGCTCGTCCTTAAAATCGTCCAGAAGCTTTTGCACCGGCTTCAGGCATTTTGCATCACGCGACTGATAAAACTCCATCAATGCGCGGTCAGCTTCATGGAAACGCGGCTCCCACGAATTGATATCATAATACACGAACGACAGCAGACTGTCCGGGAACGGGCGGTCTGCTAATTTTATGACATACTCAGCGTTTCCGTCCTTGCACTCCAGCGTCTCCGCGCCGTCCAGAAGATAAAATTTGCACTGAAAATCAGACATGACTGCACCTCAAAATAGATTTATAGAAATTTATATTATAAATTAGTCTTTACAATAGTTTGGGATTATGTTGGTCTAAAAATAGAAAACAAATCTATTGGCTAATTATAAGTCTAAATCATGAGATACAGAATGTCAATCGCAAACGGAAAGGAAGTGAAAAAATGACCAAACTGGAAACCATCACAGCAGAAGATTTGCAAAACAGAACGTATGAACCAACGCATTTTCTGATAGATGAGCTTATTCCAGAGGGCTTGCACATCCTCGCGGGTGCGCCGAAAATCGGCAAATCGTGGCTGGCATTATGGCTCTGCTTGTGCATTTCGCAGGGGCAGCCTCTCTGGAATTTTGCAACAACACAGGGCGAAGTGCTGTATCTCAGCCTTGAAGATTCGTTCCAGCGTATCCAGACGCGACTCTTTGACCTGACGGAAGATGCGCCGCCGACGCTGCACTTTGCGATCATGGCTGACATGCTCAAGCACGGGTTGGAACAACAGATCGGGCAGTTCTTGACCGACCATCCGGCGACCAAGCTCGTTGTGATTGACACCTTGCAGCGCGTCCGAAGTGCAGGCGGCGACAGCAATCTGTACGCGAACGATTACCAAGACGTCGGCCTGCTCAAACAGCTTGCGGACAAACAGCACATTGCAATCCTATTGATTCATCATCTGAGAAAACTGCACGATGACGATCCGATGAATATGATCTCTGGCTCGACGGGTTTAAGCGGCGCGGCAGATTCGACGTTTGTATTCCAGAAAAACTCCCGTCTTGCCAACGTTGCGTCCTTGCACTGCACCGGGCGTGACATTCCGGATCGCACGTTAAAACTCGAATTTGGCGTGGAAGATCACGTCTGGAAACTGCTTGAGGACAGCAAAACTTGCAGCGGCGCTTCTAAGGTTTCAACGCTTCAACTCGTACATCTTTTCTCTGCTTTGCTCCGTGCCGATTCTACATATCTCAGCTCACCATCGGCACTGTCCGCAAAGATCGACCCTGACGGCAGCTTTGGCATCACGCCGAAAAAGATCACCCGGCTGGTACGGGAAAGCGTTGCGGCTCTAAGAGAAAACGGGGTTTTAGCAGAGACGTACCGCAGCAACGGCAAACAGTGGATTTCGCTCAAACGTGCCGATCGTGCCGATCGTGCCGATTTTCCGCCCGTGAAAAAGATCGGCACGATCGACCCTGCGGGTGTACCGAGCGCCTGCACCGCGCCGTGAGGCGCGTGTCGCCGCTGTGTGCGGCTTTCCACCCAGCCTGCGAGTGTGCGCGGCAGCGGCGCAAAAGCCAACATTGCGCCGACGTGCGAAAATAACAAAATCGCAATCCAGCAACGCGATTGCGATTTTGAGAGGAGGCGCAGCGGAATGGACGAGACCTGCCGCTTGCGGCGGGGCGAGGGATATGGAGCTTGTGCCGACGAAGGAGCCAGCATCGCATTTGGCTAGTCGCCGGCGTCCCGGCTCCCTGCCAAATGCCTCAAATCGGGCAGAAGCCCA
>CDZG01032479.1_pt1 | contig 28899 bp, 30 predicted proteins | sample 557741 | NCBI WGS metagenome assembly CDZG01 (sample SAMEA3182086, study PRJEB8094) | gut metagenome | biome: human; feature: gut; material: Stool; isolation source: human stools | place: Canada | collected 2013-01-21
GGCACCTACAAGAAGGAATGCGTCCAGATGGGCAAGAAGTACTTCTCCGTCGCTTCCGGCGGCGGCACGGGCCGTACCCTGCACCCGGACAACATGGCTGCCGGCCCCGCTTCCTACGGCATGACCGACACCATGGGCCGTATGCACTCCGACGCCCAGTTCGCTGGCTCCTCCTCCGTCCCGGCACACGTTGAGATGATGGGCTTCCTCGGCATGGGCAACAACCCCATGGTCGGCGCCACCGTCGCCGTGGCCGTCGCAGTCGAAGAGGCTATGAAGTAAGCGCACAACATCATACAGAAAAACGCATCCCTCCGGGGATGCGTTTTTTTATAAAATTCCGAAAAAAGGAGCCCTGAGGGGATCTTTTTTCATAGAACAAGAACAGGGAGGACATGGTCACCCGTGCGTTACCGCTTTACCGGCCGCAGCGTGATCTCGTCCGTGACTGTCAGGCCGCAGGCTGCGACGAATTTTTGGTACGGCTCGAAGGTCTCGGGCTGGAAGAAGCAGTTCGGGTCGTGTGCGTCGATCCCGGCGACGATCGTGCTGCCGCAGGCCTTGGCGATGCGGAAGAAGCGCTCCGAGGGGTAGGTGCGGTTGGCGCGCAGACCCAGCAGATTGAGCTCCAGCGGGATGTTCAGCTCCTTCGCGGCCAGACACAGCCGCTCCATTTCCCTGCGGTAGAACGTTTCAGAGCCGGTAAAGTTGATCAGGTCCGGATGGGCCAGATAGGTATAGAGGCCGGTCTGCAGGGCCTCAATACATTGGTTTACATAAGTTGTGAGGACCTTGGGATCGTCCGTCGGCTCGTAGACATAGACCCCGTCGATCTCGTTACGGATATAGTGCTGCCCGAGCAGCAGATAGTCGACCGGATACTGCGTGATGCGGGCAAACAGATCGTCAAAAAATCTGGGATAATACTCCGCCTCATAGCCGATCAGGATCTCAATGCGCCCCGCATATTCCTCCTTCAGCGCAAGAAGCGTCTGAATATAGTCCTCCAGATCCTCCGGGAACATGTGAAAATAGGAGACGATGCCGTCCGGAAACTGATACGGCGCGTGCTCGGAAAAGCCGAGCGTCTGATAGCCGCCCGCGATCGCGGCCTCGATATATTCCCGTTCCGTGCCGACCGCATGATGGTTGCGGAACGTGTGGGTGTGATAATTGTGAAGCATACTGCACCTCGAATCTGAACTGAGAAAAGTATAGCACGCCGGTAAACCAAAAACAATAGCGCGCCCCCCGCTTTGTCACGAAACGGCACTTTTCTGTATATTCTGAAATAGAAACCGGAAAACAGAAAGGGGAGTGCGCCCATGAAAATGCGGCGGATGGGATTGGATACGCTGCGGCCGGGGGAGCAGTGCGTGCTGCGGCAGATCCGGCTGCCTGCGGCGCAGCGGATGCGGCTGGAGGAGCTCGGTCTGCTGCCGGGGACCAGGATCCAGTGCCTGTATCAGGCACCGTGCGGGACGCCTGCGGCCTATGCGGTCAGCGGTGCGGTCTTCGCCCTGCGGCGGAAGGACGCCGCGCATCTGCTCGTGGAGGCCGTCTCATGAGCCGTCCAGAGGCCGCGCCCCGCGCCGTCGCGCTGGCCGGGAACCCGAACGTCGGCAAGAGCAGTCTTTTTAACGCCCTGACGGGCCTGCACCAGCACACCGGCAACTGGCCGGGCAAGACCGTCGCGGTCGCGCAGGGGGAATACGCCTACGCCGCCGCGCGCTACGCTGTCACCGACCTGCCGGGGGCCTATTCCCTCACGACCGGCTCTGAGGAGGAGCATATCGCCGCGGACTACCTGCGCGCGCATACGGACGCCTGTCTGGTCGCCGTCTGCGACGCGACCTGTCTGGCGCGGAGCCTGCCGTTTGCCGTCCAGCTGATGCAGCGCTGGCCGCGCGTGATCGTCTGCGTCAATCTGATGGATGAGGCCGAAAAGCAGGGGATCCGCATCGACCTGCACGCGCTACAGACCCTCCTTGGCGTCCCTGTCGTCGGCACGTGCGCAAGCGACCCGAATGCGGTCGCCCGCCTGCGGCAGACGATCCGCGACGTGCTGGATGGCTTCATGACCGTCCGTCCGCATCTGCCAGACGGTCAGAAGCCCGCGGACTGCGTACGCTATGCCCGGCAGCTGGCCGCGCAGACGGTCACTGGCGGCCAGACCCGGCGTCACGCGCGGCTGGACGCCGTTCTGACGGGCAAACGCACGGGGCCCGTGATTTTTGCCGCACTGCTGATCGTCCTGTTCTGGCTGACGCTGGTGGGCAGCAACCGCTGCTCCGACTGGCTGCAAAGCGGCTTTGACCGGCTGCAAGCACTGTTTCTGCGCGCCTGCGGCGCGTGGCCGCCGCTGCTGGCGGACGCCGTCTGGAACGGCGTCTACGCGACCACGGCGCGGGTCACGGCCGTCATGCTGCCTCCGGCCGCCATCTTTTTCTGCCTCTTTTCCGTGCTGGAGGACGTCGGCTATCTGCCCCGCGCCGCCTTCCTGACAGATCACCTGTTCGAGCGCTGCGGGACCTCCGGGCGGCAGGCGCTGACCATGTGTATGGGGCTCGGCTGCAACACTGTCGGCGTGACGGGCTGCCGGATCATGCCGACGCGGGAGGAAAAGCTCATTGCCATCAGCACGAACGCCATGATCCCCTGCAACGGCCGCTTTCCCATGCTGCTGGCGATGGGGACGGTCCTGCTCGGCCGGGAAAACGATCTGCTGCTGGCCCTGCTGCTGACGGCGGCGGTCTGCCTGGGGGCGTGCGGGACGTTCGCGGTGTCCTTCCTGCTGAGTAAGCTGCTGCACCGGAAGCCGCCGGCGCCCTTCGTGCTCGAGCTGCCGCCCTACCGGCGTCCGCAGCCCAAAAAGATCCTGACCGACGCGATCTTCGGCAAGACGCTGCATGTGCTCTCCCGTGCGGCGCTGGTGGCGGCTCCGGCGGGGCTGATCCTGTGGGTGCTGTGCACGGTGCAGGTCGGCGGCATGAGCCTCCTGCAGCAGCTCGCGCGAACGCTGGACGGGGCAGGGGAGCTGCTCGGCATGAACGGTGCGATCCTGATCGGCTTCCTCTTTGCCCTCCCGGCCAACGAGCTTGCGATCCCGGTCATTCTGATGCTCCTGACGCGGCAGTCGCTTGGCACTGCGCCGGAGGCAGGGGCCGCCGCACAGCTGGCCGCCTGCGGTGTCGGCGCGAAGACAGCTTTTTGCTGTCTGATCTTCAGCGTGTTCCACTGGCCGTGCGCCACGACGCTCCAGGCGATCCGGCGTGAGACGGGGAGTCTTCGGTGGACACTCCTGTCCGCGGCGCTTCCGACGGCCGTTGGCGTCCTGCTGTGCCTGCTCGTCAGCTGGCTCGTCCCATAGACATAAAAAACACGCTGCACGGATGTGCAGCGTGTTTTGTGTACGAAAGCAAGTAAAATTACTTGACCTCGACCTCTGCGCCAGCTTCCTTGAGCTCGGCAGCGATCTTCTCGGCTTCGTCCTTGGAGACGCCTTCCTTGAGGTTCTTCGGAGCGCCGTCGACGAGTTCCTTGGCTTCCTTCAGGCCCAGGCCGGTCAGAGCACGGACGACCTTGATGACAGCGATCTTGTTGGCGCCAGCAGCCTTCAGAACGACGTCGAACTCGGTCTTCTCTTCCTCAGCAGCAGCAGCGCCGGCAGCGGGAGCGGCGACAGCAGCGGCAGCGGCGGAAACGCCGAATTCCTCTTCCAGAGCGTGGACCAGCTCAGCCAGTTCCAGAACGGTAAGAGTCTTAACTTCTTCGATCATAGCAGTAATCTTTTCGGATGCCATTGTAGTTACCTCCAGTAAATTGTTTCAATCGATTTAAAATTTTGTAGTGAATCAGGCTTCTGCGGGAGCTTCTTCCGCAGGAGCGCCGCCCTTCTGCTCCAGGATCTGGTTCAGAACAACTGCCAGAGAGGAGATCGGAGCAAGGAACGTGCCGAGGACCTGCGCAACGAGTGCGTTCTTGGAAGGCAGCTCGCCGAAGGACATGAGTTCTTCCACAGACAGAACCTTGCCTTCAACCATGCCGCCCTTGATCTTGACGACGTTCTTGTTTTTCTTTGCGAATTCGCAGATCACGCGAGCCGGAGCAATGGGATCGTCGGTGGTGGAAGCCATGGACGTCGTGCCGTTGAGAACCTCGTCGAACTCGGTGTAGCCGGCCTTATTGGCGGCGAAGCGGGTCAGCGTGTTCTTGACGACAGAGTACTCGACTCCCGCAGCACGGAACTGATTGCGAAGCTCGGTATCCTGCGCGACGGTGATGCCCTTGTAGTCAACAAATACAGCAGCGGTAGCGTTCTGGATCTTGTCAGACAGAGCATCAACGACGGTTTTCTTGCTTTCAAGTACCTTTGCGTTGGGCATGAATGTCACCTCTGAAAATAAAATGTCCTCACGCCAAAGACGTGAGGACACAAAAATGTTACCATTTGTGCGGAACCTCGGCAGGAAGGGAAGACCCTTTACGGCAGAATGCCTCCTGCTGTCTTTGGCAGCTTGTATATTATAGCAGAATCTGCGCGGATGTCAAGGACGAATTGAGAAAATCCCAGAAAAAACTCAGATCTTCGCGGTAGCGACCTTGATGCCGGGGCCCATGGTGCTGGCCACGGTGCAGCTTCTGATATACTGGCCCTTTGCAGCGGCCGGCTTTGCCTTGATGACGGCGCCCATCAGTGCGTTGAAGTTCTCAGCGAGCTTTTCGGGGCCAAAGGAAGCCTTGCCGATCGGGCAGTGGATGATGTTGGTCTTGTCGAGACGGTACTCGATCTTACCGGCTTTGATCTCCTTGACGGCGGCGGTGACGTTGGGGGTCACGGTGCCGGCCTTGGGGGAGGGCATGAGGCCCTTCGGGCCGAGGACCTTACCAAGACGACCGACGATACCCATCATATCCGGGGTAGCGACGACGACGTCAAAGTCAAACCAGTTTTCCTTCTGGATCTTCTCAACGAGCTCCATGCCGCCTGCGAAGTCGGCGCCGGCCTCTTTGGCCTCGTCGAGCTTGGCGTCCTTGGCGAAAACGAGGACCTTGCGGGTCTTGCCGGTGCCGTTCGGGAGAACGATGGCGCCGCGGACCTGCTGGTCAGCGTGACGGGAGTCGACGCCGAGCTTGATGTGGACTTCAACAGTCTCATCGAACTTGGCGGAAGCGGTCTTTACAACAAGATCCATGGCAGCGGGAACTTCGTACTGCGTAGCGCGGTCGATCAGTTTCGCGTTGTCCTTATATTTTTTACCTCTGAACAATGTAATTTCCTCCTTAGTGGTGATTCGGAATGATTCCTCCCACGTATTTATGAGGTTCGGCCTGTTGCCGATATCCCTCGGTCAAGCTGTTATGCAGTCAAACTCAGTCGACGACCACGATGCCCATGCTGCGGCAGGTGCCTGCGACCTGGCTCATAGCGGCTTCGATGGTGTTGGCGGTCAGGTCGGGCATTTTGCGCTCGGCGATCTCCTTGACCTGTGCCTTGGTGATGGTAGCGACCTTGTCCTTGTTGGGCACGCCGGAACCCTTCTCGATGCCCAGAGTCTTCAGAATGAGGGTCGGGGTCGGGGGGGTCTTGGTGACGAAGGAGAAGGAACGGTCAGCGTAGACCGTGATGACAACCGGGATCTTGAAACCAGCCTGATCCTTGGTGCGCTCGTTGAATTCCTTGATGAACTGGGAAATGTTGACGCCGTGCTGGCCGAGTGCCGGGCCGACAGGGGGCGATGCAGTTGCCTTTGCAGCCGGGATCTGCAGCTTGATATAACCTGTTACTTTCTGTGCCATGATGAGCACCTCCTGAATAAATGTGGTGATACGCGCGCACGCGCGTATATTTGGCGGGGGTCAAGCCCCTCCCACGTTCCGCGCCTTGGCGGGGTCAATCATTGACCAGTTCGACCTGATCGAGCTCCAGCTCGACCGGCGTCTCGCGTCCGAACATGGAGACGATGACGCGGACCTTGTTCTTTTCGATGTCGATCTGGTCGACCGTTCCGATGAAGGAGGTCAGCGGGCCGTCATTGATCCGGACGCTGTCGCCTTCACTGTACGCAACCACGATCTCATGCTTTTCAATGCCCAGCTGCTGCACTTCCTCTTCGGTGAGGGGGGTGGGCTTGGTGCCGGAGCCGACGAAGCCGGTGACACCGCGGACATTTTTGATGATGTACCATGCCTCGTCCGACATGATCATCTTGATGAGAACGTAGCCCGGGAATACCTTTCGGTCGTACGTTTTGGGCCCGTTGTCAGTGATCTCGGTCACAGTCTCCATCGGGATGGAGACGATGTGGATGAGATCCTCGAGATGACGGGTCTCAATGGTTTTCTCGATGGTGGCCTTGACGGTGTTTTCGTAGCCGGAATAGGTATGCACGACATACCATTTTGCTGCTTCCGCCATGCCTTAGCCTCTGACCAGGGTAATGAGACCGTTAACGACGACGCCGCCAACAGCATCGAAGACCCAGATGCAAATACCGACGATCAGCGTGCACACCAGAACGATGACGGTGTTGTTGACCATCTGGCTCTTTGTCGGCCATACGACTTTTTTCAGCTCGCTCTTCATCTCACGGAACCAGCGGCTGATGCGCTTGCCGGCGCGGGCAAAGAAGTTTTCCTTTTTCGCTTCTGCCATGATGTTCACCCTTTCTGCTTGTCCGATGTGTTACTTCGTCTCGCTGTGCAGGGTCTGCTTCTTGCAGAATCTGCAATACTTTTTCAGTTCGATACGGTCGGGGTCGTTCTTCTTGTTCTTCATGGTGTTGTAGTTTCTCTGCTTGCATTCGTTGCATCTGAGCGTGATCTTAACTCGCATGTTCGGCACCTCCTTAATACTTGCCTCCCTGCAAAACTGCGGCTATTGTAAATTTAGATGACGCCGAAACTACCTGGCGTCCCGCAGCTTGAAAAATGGGCGCAAAAAAATAAAACCCTTTTTCACAGGTAGGGTCATTCTATCACAAAACCCGCCGCGGGTCAACAAATTTTTGAGAAAAAAACAGGAAATTTTTCACCTGAATTGCGCGGGCGGAAAAAACCTGCTATAGTGTAGAATCATGAAAACCGAAGGGCAGGGAAACCATATGAAAGTAATGGCCATCGACTACGGCGACGCGCGCACCGGCGTCGCGATCTCCGACGCGCTCGGCTGGATGACCGGGCAGACGACGGTGATCCATTCCTGGAAGCCGGAAAAGACGGCGGAGGAGGTCGCCCGGCTGCTGCGCGAAAGCGGCGCGGAGCGTCTGGTCATGGGCTTCCCGCGCAATATGGACGGGACTGAGGGCCCGCGCGCGGCCCTCTACCGCGAGTTTGCCGCCCTGCTGGAGCAGACGACCGGCATGAAGCCCGTCCTCTGGGATGAGCGCCGCACCACCATCGAGGCCCATCAGATCCTGAACGAGGGCAACTACCACGGGAAAAAGCGGAAAAACACCGTCGACGCTGTGGCGGCCAGCCTGATCCTGGAGGGATATCTGGCCTATCTTCGCAATCACAAGGAGTAAGCATCATGTTCACTGGCTATACCGATCAGACCGTCGACGTATTCTGGGGCATCCGGTTCAATAACGACCGTGCCTGGTTCGCCGAGCACAAGCAGGAATTCCAGGACGCCGTCATGGCCCCGACCAAGGCGCTCGCCGCCGAGCTCTATGACTGGTTCCAGGCCGATTATCCCGACCTGCATCTCAATCTGCACATCTCCCGCATCTACCGCGACGCGCGCCGCCTGTTCGGCCGCGGGCCGCTCAACGACCATATCTGGTTCTCGTTCCAGAACGCGATCGAAAACCGCGGCGAAGCGCCCTGCTTCTGGTTCCAGGTCGGCGCCGACGGCTACGGCTGCGGCGCGGGCTGGTGGATGCCGGCGGCCTCCGGCGTGCAGCTGCGCCGTCTGCTGGACCATGACCCCGCCCGCGGCGAGAAGCTTCTGCGAAACCTCGACGCGCAGAATTCGTTCACGCTCTCCGGCCCCGCCTATGCCCGGCCCAAGGGCCACGCGGCAGAGCCGCTCGGGCGGCTGTATAACCTGCGCTCGTTCTCGCTGGAGAGCATGCACCCGTTTGACGCGCGCAGCAGCAGCGCGGCGCTGACCGACTGGGTCAAAGACGGCTTTCGTTTCCTCCTGCCGTATTACCAGCTCTTTGAGCAAGCCTACGGCATGGTGGACTGAGCCTACTTCTTTTTCAGCCCCTTCAGGAAGACCTCCGACAGGCCGACGAGGATCAGAAAGCCGCCGAACAGCTTCCGCAGCGTCTCGGCGTCCGCCTGCTGGGCCAGCAGCGCGCCGCCCACGGCGCACACGGCTCCGGCAGCCGCCGCCGGCCAGACGGCCGGCCAGACGATCTGGCGGTTTTTGATATGAAAGATCAGCGCACAGGCGGCGCAGGGCAGGAAGTACAGCAGATTCACGCCCTGCGCCGCTTTCTGATCCATGGACAGTACCGCGGTCATCCAGACCATCAGCAGACTGCCGCCGCCGATCCCGAACCCGGACAGCACACCACAGACCAGCCCCGCGAGGATGGCACCCAGAAACGTCAGCATACGATCAGCCGCACCCCTCCCGCCAAAATCACGCCGCCGAGGATCAGATGCAGCGCCTTCGCCGGGATCTTCCGGAACCAGAGCCCTGCCAGCACGCCGCCCGCTGCGCCGCCGATCAGATAGGGCGGGGCGTCCCGGAGCGGCAGGCTGTCGTGCGCCGCGTAGACCGCGATGGAGACCGCGCACAGCGGCAAAATCACCGCGACTGCCGAGGAAAACGCCGCCTTGTCCTCCAGCTGGACGAGCCAGAGGAGCAGCGGCACGAGCACCATCCCGCCGCCTGCACCGAAAAATCCATTGATGAACCCCGCCAGCGCCCCGGCCAGCAGGCAAAAGCCGAGCTTCGGCTTCTGCGTCTCAGGCATAAAAAACCACCTCTCTCGCGGCATAGTCTGCCGGAAACGGGGTGGTTTTATACATCCGGGAAAAACGAACAGCCGTCCGGAAACCGGACGGCTGTTCTGCAAAAACCTTATTTCGTGGTGTACTTCATGCCAAAGGCGGAGGTGGTGTAGCTGCCGTCACCGGCCGTGGCATCGTACCAGGCGTTGTAGTCGGCGCTGCGCAGAGCGTTCTCGACCAGCGCGTCACGGTAGATCTTGCCGAAGCTGTCGAAATACATGACATGCACGCCGTAGGACGTCTCGATGATGCCGGTATCGCCGGGCTTGCGGTCGGCGTCGAAGCACCAGTCGTTGAACTCGGTGACCATCTGGCCGGGCATGATGTTTTCATACAGGCCGCCCTCGTCGCCGTTGGAATCGGCGGTGTATTCCTTGGCCAGCTCGCCGAAGCTCTCGGCGGTCTTGTCGCCGGCTTCGTACTCGGTCAGGACGTCTTCGGCCTTCGTGCGGGCCTCGTCCATCGCGGTCTCGTCGGTGGTGTCGCTGACGGAGAAGAGGATGTGGCGGACGTTCGGCAGCTGATAGTCGTTCGTGCTGCGGGAGACGAAGTAGAGGACGTAGTAGACACTGTCGGTGGCGATATAGGTGGTGTCGCCCTCGGCACGGCCGGCGTCAAACAGCCAGTCGGCAACGTCGGTGCTGAGGGAGCTGTACAGCTGGTTCTCTTTCAGCGTGGCGCTGTCTTCCGCATAGGTCTCCTTGGCGGATTCCAGGCAGTTTTCGTAAGCCTGATCGATGAAAGCCTGCTCGTCGCCCTGCGTGTCAGCAGCCATCTTGGAGGCCAGCTCTTCCTTGAGAGCGGTCAGCTCTTCATCGGAGAGGGTCTCAGCCTCGGCCTCGGCGTCGTCATCTTCCGTGTCAGTGCTGTCGGTCTGGAACATGGCGTCGGAGACCAGGAACTGCCGGTAGGTCACGGCGTCATAGCTGTTGGGGTTAGCGGCGTATTCCGACGCGATCTGCTCATCGGTGTAGGTAAAGCCGTTCTGGGTGGCGGTGGCGTAGCTGTCGGCCAGCGTCACGACCTCGAGATACTCGCGGAAGTTCTTCTCGTTGCAGCCCGTGCCGTAGACACCTGCAATGTAGCCGCTGGTGTTCGTGCCGTAGTAGGAGGCATACAGCGCCAGGGAGGAGATCTGCGAGTCGATGGAAGCCTGCTCATCTTCGGAGAGCGTGTGGCCGTCAGCCTTTGCCGCGTCATAGAGGGCGTAGGCGTTGGAAGCGTTGATCAGGCCCTGATCGGTGAAGTAATCGGCCCAGGTCTCGCCGGACTCTTCGTCATAGACCTGCTCGTCGAGCGGCGTGTCGGAGTCGATGACGTAGCTCATGAAGTCGCCGTACTGGTTCTGCATGTTGCCGTAGGCGCCTTTATAGAAGTAGTTGACCATCGCGGGCGTCAGCTTGTGCGTGCCGACGGTGGCAGCCGTGGTGTGGGAAGCGAAGAAGCCGCTCGTCAGCATGTAGAAGAACACGACGATGCAGACGATCAAAACAGCGCAGACGGCAATCAGCGTCGTCTTCAGGCCCTTGCTCATACCTTTCTTTGCTTCGTTGGCAGCTGCGGGAGCGGCGGCCTCTTCCTTGCGCTTGTTCTTTTCGCGGGATGCGCTCATGTGGGATCATTCCTCTCATTAGTCATAAGTCTGAGTTTTGCCGCAAACCGGCGGCAGTCAGCCGATCAGGCAATTCAATGCGTATTATACCGAAAACAGCCGCTATATGCAAGCAAAATTTTGCAAAAGGGAAAAAGTAATAGTGAAAAGGGAAGAAGTGCGGTACCAGCTGCGCCAGCGATCCCGATCGTGCCGCTCCGCAGCACACCACACCGATTCACTCTTCACTATTACTTCCTATAAACACAGGTATCCCCGCAGAAGCCGTGCGGATCCAATTATAACCTGCACGAAACGGGCAGGTGGGTTGCCTCTTTGCTGCTTCTCTGCTTCCAACGTCCACCACCGGTCAGAGCCGTGGGCGGGAGGCCTGCAATCGACAGCAAAAGTATCCGGCATCCCCTAAATATAATGTGGGTTTAAGTGGACCCGTCACGCACCCCGCAGGGATACGCGTTTATTATTATATTTGTAGTTTGCTGCGGCGCGGCGGAATTATGCTTCCGGTGCGTCGTCTTCCTCGTAGATGAGATCCATCAGCGCGCTGTAGACCTCCTCGAGCTCCGCGTCGTCTTCGATGGCTTCGAGGAATTCCTCGCCGTTTTCCTCCACGGATTTGAGGATGCTGACCTCAAGATCCTCTTCCTCATCGTCGTTGCCGCTGCCGGCCGGGACGAGGGCGAGATAGCGGCTGCCGTTGTGCTCCAGCTCAGCCAGAACTTCCAGCTCGTATTCCTTGCCGTCTTCGTCGGTGATGCTGATGAAATCGTCGCCGTATTGCTGCTCCATGGGACTCCTCCGTATCACTTGATCTTGGCTCTATTTTAACCTGCGGGCCGGATAAAATCAAGAGGAATTTACTGACCGGATGCGGCCCGCCGTACGCCGGAACGCCATTTTATTCCGGAAAACCTGCCAAACAGGGCGTTTTTGCCACATGCGCGCGGGAAAAAAGCGGAAGAAGAAAAAGACTGCATGGATTTCAAAATTTGTTTTCAAAATAATTGACAGATGTGTTATAATTGCCTGGATAGCATGATATATAGTGGCGCAATGCGCCGTTTGCCTGTATAACAGAAAAAAGTATGGAGGGTCCGTATGGCTCAGCAAAAAAGAAATGAAGCTGCGAAGAAGTCCGGCGCAGGCCATGTCTTCGCGGTGATCGGCAAGGTGATCGGGACGGTCTTTCTGACCGCATTTCTGGCGTTTCTGATCTTCGCCTGCCTGTTTGCGGTCTATGTGAAGAACGACCTTTCGCAGCAGGCCGAGTGGGCGGCCGACAGCTTCTCGCTCGACCAGACCTCGGTCATCTACTACGAAAACCCCGAGACCGGGAAATATGAGGTGCTGCAGACGCTCTACGGCGGCTCCAACAGCACCTGGGTCGAATACGATGATATCCCGAAAAATCTCATCCACGCCTGCATTGCCATCGAGGATAAGCGCTTTGAAAAGCACCAGGGCGTCGACTGGGTCACCACCCTGCGCGCCTGCTTCAAGATGTTCCTCGGCAAGAGCGAGGCCGGCGGCTCCACCATCACCCAGCAGCTCATCAAGAACCTCACGGGCGAAAAGGAGGTCACGGTCCGCCGCAAGCTGGTCGAGATCTATCGCGCGCTGGAGTTCGAAAAGACGCACACGAAGAAGGATATCATGGAGTGGTACCTCAATATCATTCCGCTCGGCGAAAACTGCAAGGGCGTCCAGTCGGCATCCCGCGTCTACTTCGGCAAGGATGTCAAGGACCTGAGCCTGGCCGAGTGCGCGTCGCTCATCGGCATCACGAATAACCCGTCCCGATACGATCCCTATATCAGCGAAGCGAATACCAGAGAGAACAAGGAGCGGCAGGAGGTCATCCTGACCCAGATGCTCAAGCAGGGCTATATCAATCAGGAGCAGCATGACGAGGCCGTGGCCGAAGAACTGGTGTTCACCAACAGCAGCCGCGATAACAGCGACACGAGCGATGATTATTACTCCTGGTTTGAAGATCAGGTCATCCGCGATGTCGTCAGCGATCTGTGCGACAAGACCGGATACGAATACGACATCGTCTACAAGATGGTCATGACCGGCGGCTACCAGATCTACTCCACGGTCAACCCCGAGGTGCAGGCGGCGGTCGACGCGGTCTACGAAGACCTGCAGAGCCTGCCGGCCACGGCGAGCTCCCAGCAGCTGCAGTCCGGCATCGTGATCGTCGACAATACGACCGGCGACGTCGTCGCGCTGGCTGGCGGCGTGGGCAGGAAGCAGGGGAGCCTTGTCTGGAACTGCGCCACGCAGAGCCTGCTCTCGCCCGGTTCCATCATCAAGCCCGTCGCGGTCTACGCGCCCGCCATCGAGCTTGGCCTCATCACCCCGGCGACCGTGATGGACGATACGCCCTATTCCTTCACCGACTCCGCGACCTGGCCCAAGAACCTCGACTCGACCTACCGCGGTCTTGTGTCGGTGGAAGAGGCTGTGGCCCAGTCGATCAATACCGTTCCGGTCAAGCTCGTCGCGCAGATGACGCCGGAATACAGCTATTCCTTCGCCAAGGACAAGATGGGCCTGTCCACGCTCGTCTCCTCCTACCAGTCGAATACCGGCGAGGAGCTCTCGGACGTCAACCTCTGGGCGCTCGCGCTCGGTAGTCTGACCCGGGGCGTGACGGTCCGCTCCATGACGGCGGCCTACGCGTCCTTTGCCAACGAGGGCGTCTGGCGCGAGGCCAGGACCTATACCGTCGTCAAGGACGCCAACGGGCAGATCATCCTTGACAATACGCAGGATTCCCACGTCGCCATGAAGGACATGACCGCGTGGTATATCACCGACATGCTCGAAACGACGGTCCAGACGGGTACCGGCACTGCCGCGCAGCTCGAAAACATGACCGTCGCCGGCAAGACCGGCACGACCTCCCGCGACTTTGACCGCTGGTTCGCGGGCTATACGCCGTACTACACCAGTGTCGTCTGGTGCGGCTACAACGATCCGGAGGAGATCGTCCTGACCGACTCCGAGACCAACCCGGCCATCGTCATGTGGAAAAAGGTCATGGAGCAGGTCCATCAGAATCTCAAGAACAAGGCGTTCAAGCAGCCCGCCAACCTCGTCGAGGTCACGGTCTGCCGTGACAGCGGCCTGCTGCCGTCCGACGCCTGCGCGCTCGACCCGCGCGGCGAGCGCACGGTCCGCGTGACGCTCAGCGCGCACGACGTGCCGACGGAAACGTGCAATGTGCATAAGGAGGTCGAGATCTGCAACGCCTCCGGCCATGTGGCCAATGAATACTGCGCACAGGTCCCGGGCAACTCCACACATAAGGCCGCGCTGCTCGATGTTTCGCGTGCCTTCCCGAAAAACGGCGTCGTCGTGCTCGATCAGGCCTACGCCATCCTGAGCGATACGTTGCCAGCCGGCTACTACGCGGCCGTCTCGCCGGATGTCGACGCGATCAACGTCGAGTGCTATATCCACAGCGAGGACGATCTGCCCGAGCCAGAGCCGGAGGAGGATGAAGAAGACGACGGCACGGCCGACTCCGACGAAGACGACGCGCAGGGCGTCATCGACCGGATCCTCAACACCTGGACGAACGCCGGGTCCAATCCCTAAACAGACAGGAGAGCAACATGTGGCTGGCTGATAACTGGAAGGACTATGAGGTCCTCGACACCTCCGCCGGAGAAAAGCTGGAGCGGTGGGGGAAATATATCCTCGTGCGTCCGGATCCGCAGGTGATCTGGAACACGCCGAAGGACGATCCGCTCTGGCGGAAATACGACGCGCGCTATGCCCGCTCATCCACCGGCGGCGGAAAGTGGCAGAATCTGCGCCTGCCCGCCCAGTGGCAGGTGCGCTATAAGGAGCTGACGTTCCAGGTCAAGCCCATGAACTTCAAGCACACGGGCGTCTTCCCGGAGCAGGCGGCCAACTGGGACTTCATGATGGAGACGATCCGCCGCGCGGGCCGCCCCATCCGTGTCCTCAATCTCTTTGCCTACACCGGCGGCGCGACGATCGCCTGCGCGGCGGCCGGCGCCAGCGTGTGCCACGTGGACGCGGCCAAGGGCATGGTGCTCTGGGCCAAGGAGAACGCAAAGGCCTCCGGCCTGGAAGACCGGCCCATCCGCTGGATCGTGGACGACTGTGCCAAGTTCGTCGAGCGTGAGATCCGCCGCGGCAAGACCTACGACGCCATCATCATGGACCCGCCGAGCTATGGCCGCGGCCCGTCCGGCGAGGTCTGGAAGCTGGAGGAGAACCTGTACCCCTTCGTGGAGCTCGTCAGCCGGGTCCTCTCCGATGATCCGCTGTTCTTTATCATCAATTCCTATACGACCGGTCTGGCGCCGTCCGTGATGCGGTACCTGACCGAGACGCTCGTTGCGAAGAAATACGGCGGCAGCACGCAGTCCGACGAGCTTGGGCTCCCCGTGCGCGATACGGGGCTGGCGCTGCCGTGCGGCGCGACCTGCCGCTGGACAAAGGAGAGACCATGACCACAGCGATCGAAGTCAGCCGCCTGCGCTACGCCTACGACGCGCAGGACGGCGGAGAAACACATATCGTCTTTGACGGGCTGGACCTGTCGGTCCAGCAGGGGAGCTTCGTGGCCATCCTCGGCCACAACGGCTGCGGCAAATCTACGCTGGCCAAGCACTTCAACGCCGTCCTGCTGCCCTCCGGCGGCAGCGTGCACGTCTACGGCATGGACACGAAGGACGAGGAACAGCTGCTCGCCATCCGGCAGCACGTCGGCATGGTCTTTCAGAACCCCGACAACCAGATCGTCTCGAACGTGGTCGAGGAGGATGTGGCCTTCGCGCCCGAAAACCTCGGCGTCCCGTCGGAGGAGATCCGCAGGCGCGTCGACGATGCGCTCCGCGCCGTCGGCATGTACGAATACCGGACCTATGCGCCGCAGCTGCTCTCCGGCGGACAGAAGCAGCGTGTGGCCATCGCAGGCGTGCTGGCCATGCAGCCGCAGTGCGTCGTGCTCGACGAGCCGACTGCCATGCTTGACCCGCAGGGCCGCCGCGAGGTGCTCGATACCATCGAGCGGCTCAACCGTGAAAAGGGCATCACCGTGATCCTGATCACGCACCATATGGACGAGGCAGTCCGCGCCGGGCGCGTGATCGCCATGTCGGAAGGGAAAATCATCGCCGACGGCACGCCGCAGCAGGTCTTCGCGCAGGAGAAGCTGCTCCGCAGCGTCGGGCTCGACGTCCCACAGACGGAGCAGCTGCTGCTGGCGCTCCGGGCGCGCGGCGTCAACATCCCCACGGACGCGCTCACGCCCGGGCAGTGCGCCCGCCTGCTCAGGCAGTACATCCCGGCAGTCTGAACCAATACCCGGAGGAAGAAGCCTTGACGCCAATTTTAGAGATACAGAATCTTTCCCATATCTACAGCCCGGACACGCCGTTCGAGCATCCCGCGCTCACAAACGTCGATCTGACGATCGGCCGCGGGGAATTTGTCGGCCTGATCGGCCATACCGGCTCCGGCAAGTCCACGCTCGTGCAGCATATGAACGGGCTTCTGAAGCCGACGTCCGGCCGTGTGCTCTTTGACGGACGCGATATCTGGGAGGATGCAAAGTTCACCCGCCAGATCCGCTTCCACGTGGGCCTTGTGATGCAGTACCCGGAGTATCAGCTCTTTGAAGAGACCGTCTATACCGACATCGCCTTCGGCCCGAAGAACATGGGCCTGTCCAAGGACGAGATCGACGCGCGCGTGCATCGCGCGGCCGGGTTTGTCGGGATCTCTGAGGCGGAGCTGCAGAAATCTCCGTTCGATCTTTCCGGCGGGCAGAAGCGCCGCGCAGCCATCGCGGGCGTCATCGCCATGGAGCCGGACGTGCTCATCCTCGACGAGCCGACCGCCGGGCTCGATCCCGCCGGCCGCGAGAGCATTCTGGAGAATATCCGCGCCTATCAGGCCGCACAGCACGCGGCCGTCGTCATGGTCAGCCACTCGATGGAGGAGATCGCCTCCAACGTCGACCGCCTCATCGTCATGGAAAAGGGGACGGCCGTGATGAACGGCGCGCCCAGTGAGGTCTTCTCGCACGCGGCGGAGCTCGTCGCCATGGGCCTGAACGTGCCCTGCATGACGCAGGTGCTGCTGCAGCTGCAACAGCTCGGCGTAGACGTCCCGGCCTCCGCCTATACGGTGGAGCAGGCGGCGGACCTGCTCGCGCCGCTTCTGAAAGGGGGCCGTCCGACATGCTGAAAGATGTGACCCTCGGTCAGTTTTTCCCCGGCAGCACCCCCATCCATAAGCTCGACCCGCGCACGAAGCTCGTGCTCGTGATCGTCTATATCGTCGCGCTGTTCCTTGCCAAGTGGTTCGTCTCCTATGTGGTCGTGGCGGCGTTTCTGGCGATGGTCATCGCCATGAGCCGCATCCGGCTGAAGGTCGTGCTCAAAAACCTCAAGCCGCTGCTGTTCATCATCCTGCTGACGGCCGTTCTGAACCTCTTCTACGGCCAGGGCGAGCCCATTGCGCAGTTCTGGATCTTCAAGATCACGAAGTCCGGCCTGGAAAACGCCATTTTCATGGTCCTGCGCATCTCCCTGCTGGTGGCGGGGACATTTATGTTAACCTATACGACCTCGCCGATCTCCCTCACCGACGGCCTCGAGAGTCTGCTCTCGCCGCTCAAAAAGCTGCACGCGCCCGTCCATGAGCTTTCGATGATGATGTCCATCGCTCTGCGCTTCATCCCGACGCTCATCGAGGAGACGGACAAGATCATGTCCGCCCAGAAGGCCAGAGGCGCGGATTTTGAATCCGGGAATTTGCTCAGCCGGGCCAAGGCGATGGTGCCCATTCTTGTGCCGCTGTTCATCAGCGCCTTCCGCCGTGCCGACGAGCTTGCCACGGCTATGGAGTGCCGCTGCTATCACGGCGGCGAGGGCCGCACCAAGCTCTCCGAGCTGCACTATCAGACGCGCGACTGGGTCGCGTATCTCACCGGCGCGGCGCTGCTCGCCGTGATGATCGTGCTGCGGCACTTCGGACTGTAAAAAGGAAGGAAGCTATGCGTAATATTGCCCTGACGCTCCAATATCTCGGCACGGCCTACCACGGCTGGCAGGTGCAGAAGACGGTCACGACCGTCGGCCAGACGCTCGAAGAGGCTGCCGCCGCCGTCGTCGGCCATCCGGTGCATATGACCGGCTGCGGCCGCACGGACGCCGGCGTCCATGCGCGGGTGTATGTCGCCAATTTCCGGACCACCGCGCGCATTCCCTGCGACCGGCTGCCGTACGCGCTCAATACGCACCTGCCCGAGGATATCGTCGTCACGAACGCCACGGAGGTCCATGACGACTTCAACGCCATCGGCTCCTGCGTCAGGAAGGAATATACCTATCTCATCTATAACTCCGGGATCCGCGACCCGTTTTATGTCAACCGCGCGTGGTTCTATCCCAAGCACCTCGACGAGACCGTCATGCAGCGTGCGGCCGACTGCTTTGTCGGTACGCACGATTTTGCGGCCGTCCGTTCCGTCGGCACCGACGTCAAGTCCACGGTCCGCACGGTCTATTATTACAAGATCGAGCGCGAGGGCGACCTTATCTCGCTGCGCGTGTGCGCCAACGGCTTCCTCTACAATATGGCCCGCGCCATGGCGGGCACCTGCGTCTATGCCGCGGAAGGGAAGTTCCCGCCGGAGGACGTGGCGCAGATCTTACTGAACGGCGACCGCACGGCCGCCGGGCCGACCGTCCCGCCGGGCGGCCTGTACATGACAAAACTCTGGTATGATGACGGGAAGGCGGTTTTCCATGTCGGATAATGTTTCGCAGCTGCAGCCGCAGAAAAAGCCGGGCCTCGGAAAGCGCATCGCCGCCTTCGTGCTGCTCGCGGTGCTCGTGGCGGGCGGCGTCGCGGCGTATGTGTTCCGCGACCAGCTGAATCTCGACGCGCTGCAGCGCTACGTGCGCTATCTGAACGTCTCGGACGACAGCAAGAGCGGCCGCTTCCTCTATGACGAGAGCAACTCCAACCAGTATGCCGGCCTGTCCGGCGGTCTGGCCGTCGCCTCGGCGACGGGGCTGAGCCTTTACGATAAAGACGGCACGGAGACCGCGTCCATACAGGCCGCCATGTCCGTGCCCGTTCTCAAGACCGGCAATACGGTCGCCCTGGCCTACGACGCCGGCGGGACCGTGCTGGAGGCTGCCAGCCAGAAGAAGGGCTCCGTCCTGCATGTCGCCTCGCAGCGCGCGATCCTCGACGCCGATATCGCCGCGGATGACAGCATCTGCTATCTCTCCTCGGAGCCCGGATATAAATCCGTCCTCTACGTCTATAACAGCCAGCAGTCACTCATCTACCGCTGGCTGTCCGCCAGCCAGTACTTCATGCGCTGTGCCGTGGCCAGCGGGTCAAAATACGCCGCCGCGGCGGTCCTCGGCCAGCAGGACGGCATGTTTGAATCCTCCGTCGTCCTCTTCCGGACCGACGCGGAGGAGATCGCCTGCACCATCCCCATCGGCAACGCCATGATCTACGACCTGCACTTCGTGTCCGACAGCAAGCTCTGCGTGCTGGCCGAGGATGCGCTCAGCTTCTACGATCTGGACGGGAATCTGCTCGGCAGCTTCTCCTACGGCGAGTCGTACCTCAAGGACTACACGACCGACGGCAGCGGCTGTCTGACGCTCGTAATGAACCTCTATCAGGCGGGCAACCGCTATACTGTCCTGACTGTCGGCTATGACGGCGCGGAGCTTGGCCGCCTGTCCTCCGGCGAGCAGATCCTCGATATCTCCGCCGCGGGCAAATATCTGGCGATCCTGACGAGCAGCTCGCTCTCCATCTATGACCAGACCCTGCAGGAATACGATGTTTCCGACAATACCGCGGGCGCGGCCAGCGTGGTCATGCGCGCCGACGGCTCTGCGATCCTGCTGGCCAACGGCCACGGGACCCTGTATGTCCCGTAAAACTTTTTCCAAAAATCGTTTACAATTCTGCAACGATACGACTGCCTGTCTGTGATATACTCTTTAGAAGCAAAAGCACGATAAGGAGACACCTCTATGAAACCGACCTTATGCTCAAGATGCAAAAAGAATCTTGCAGTGATCTTTATTACAAAAATTGACGGCGGGAAGACCGTCAACGAGGGCTTGTGCCTCAAGTGCGCGAAGGAAATGGGCATCAAGCCCGTCGACGATATGATCGAGCGGATGGGCCTGTCGGAGGATGATCTGGAAAACCTCAACGGCGAAATGACCGAAGCCATGAACGGGCTGGAGGGACTGCTCGGCCAGAACCAAAGCGATGACGATGAGGCCGACGAGAACGACAGCCAGACCGCGACCTTCCCGTTCCTCAACAAGCTCTTCGGCGCAGCCGGACAGGACAACGTTCCCGCTGCCCCGGAGCCGGAAAAGACCGAGAGCCGCCAGCGCGCGGCGGAAAAGCCGAACGGCTCCAAAAACAAAAAGCACAAATTCCTCGATACCTACTGCCAGAACCTCACGCAGAAGGCGCGCGACGGCAAGCTGGACCATATCATCGGCCGCGAGGAGGAGCTCGAGCGCGTCATCCAGATCCTCAACCGCCGCCAGAAGAACAATCCCTGCCTCATCGGCGAGCCGGGCGTCGGCAAGACGGCCATCGCCGAGGGCCTGGCCCAGAAGATCGCGGCAAAGGATGTCCCCTATAAGCTGCAGAACAAAGAGGTCTACCTGATGGATCTCACGGCCCTTGTTGCCGGTACGCAGTTCCGCGGCCAGTTCGAAAGCCGCATGAAGGGCCTCATCGAGGAGGTCAAAAAGCTCGGCAATATCATCCTTGTCATCGACGAGGTCCACAATCTCGTCGGCGCGGGTGATGCCGAAGGCTCTATGAACGCTGCCAACATCCTCAAGCCTGCCCTGTCCCGCGGCGAGATCCAGGTCATCGGTGCTACCACGTTCAACGAGTACCGCAAGCACATCGAAAAGGATGCCGCGCTCGAGCGCCGCTTCCAGCCCGTCACCGTGGCCGAGCCGACCATCGAGCAGTCCATCGCCATCATCCGCGGCATCAGCCACTACTATGAGGCCTTCCACGGCGTCGTCATCACGCCCGAGATCGCCCGGCAGGCCGTGCTCCTTTCGGAGCGCTATATCACCGATCGTTTCCTGCCCGACAAGGCCATCGACCTCATCGACGAGGCCTGCTCGGACGTCAACCTCAAAAACAAGGATCTCGGCAAGCTTGAAGCGCTCCGCAAGGAGCACGCCGATTACGATCTCGAGCTCGGCATGCTGACCGAGAACACCGAGAAGACGCAGGACGACTACGCCCGCATGGCGGAGCTGCGCAGCCGCAATCTGCAGCTCGATTCCGAGATCGCAGAGCTCGAGAAGCTGCCGAAGCCCGTCCTCACCATCGACAATCTGGCCCGCATCATCGAGCTCTGGACCAAGATCCCGGCCAGCAAGATCCGCGCACAGGAATATGAGCAGCTGCTGAACCTCGACGCGGCGCTCAAAAAGCACATCGTCGGTCAGGACGAGGCCATCGCCTCCGTCGTTTCCGCCATCCGCCGCTCGCGCGTCGGCATCCAGGTCAAGAAGCACCCGGTCTCGTTCATCTTCGTCGGCTCCACCGGCGTGGGCAAGACGGAGCTCGTCAAGCGGCTGGCCAGCGAGATGTTCGAGTCGGTCGAGTCGCTCATCCGGCTCGATATGTCCGAGTATATGGAAAAGCACAGCGTCTCGAAGATCATCGGCTCGCCTCCCGGCTATGTCGGCTATGACGAGGCCGGACAGCTGACCGAGAAGATCCGCCGCCGCCCGTATTCCGTCATCCTCTTCGACGAACTCGAAAAGGCGCATCCGGACGTGCTGAACATCCTCCTGCAGATCCTCGACGACGGCCGCATCACCGACGCGCAGGGCCGCGTGGTGAACTTTGAGAACACGATCATCATCATGACCTCCAATGCCGGCTCCAACCAGAAGGGCGGCAGCGTCGGCTTCGGCCGCAGCCTCACGGAGCAGTCGAAGGAGAAGGCCATGAAGGCCCTCGGCGAGTTCCTGCGTCCGGAGTTCATCAACCGCGTCGACGAGATCGTCTGCTTCAACCAGCTGAGCGAGGAGAACTTCCGTGGTATCGCGGATATCATGCTCTCGGAGCTCCGCCAGTCGCTCGAGATCCGCGGCATCGACTTCACCTGGGATGAGAGCGTCAAGGACTACCTGGTCAAAAAGTCCTACTCGGTCGCCTACGGCGCGCGCAATCTCCGCCGCGCCATCCAGACCGACCTCGAAGACCCGATCGCCGAGCGCATCATCCGGAGCTACGTCGAGCCCTTCCGCTCGATCAAAGCCACCTGCGAAGACGGCAAGATCCGGCTCGAGACCCTGTAAAAAGCAAAAAATACGCCTGACAAAAGTCAGGCGTATTTTTTACGATCGGGTCTGTAAGCCGGGTTCTGTGATCGACAGTCATCTATCTAGGCGTATCGTTGCCGATACGCTCCAGCCACCTTCTCGGAAGCAGCCGGGCAGGCCTTGCTTCCTCTGCGGTGTTGCTCCGGATAGAGTTTACAGCAATGGACGCTTTCGCACGCCATTGGGTGCGCTCTTACCGCACCTTTCCACCCTTACCTCGTCGGCGCAAACTTCATATCCCTCGCCCTGCCGCAAGCGGCAGGTCTCAGTCATTCCGTTGCGCCTCCTCTCCCCACAAAACTTTCGTTTTGCGGGGCCCCCATTTCTGGGCCGCGGCGGTATATCTCTGTTGCACTTTTCCTCAGATCGCTCTGGGCGGGCGTTACCCGTTATCCTTGCCCTGCGGAGCCCGGACTTTCCTCATGCGCGGCCTTTCGGCGCTGCGCCCGCGACTGTCCGACCCGGTCGCGCATGTATTGTACTTTATTTGCAGGAAAAAGTCAAACAGATTGCAATTTCTTTCCCATGCGGATATAATACAGGCAGGAATCTTTTCAGAGAGGCTTTGGATATGAACCATCTTGTCGATCAGTATTTTGATTCGCTTTCGGATAAAAAGGTCGCCGTTCTCGGCATCGGCGTGAGCAACCGGCCGCTCATCCGGATGCTGCTCGCGCGCGGCATCCATGTGCTGGCCTGCGACAAAACGCCGCGGGAGAAGCTCGACGCGGAGGTGCTGGAGCTGGAACAGGCGGGCGCGGTGCTGCACGTCGGCGAGGGGTATCTCGACGATGTGCGGGCAGACGTCGTCTTCCGCACGCCCGGGATGCACCCGGAGATCCCTGCGCTTCGCCGGCTGCGTGCCGCCGGGGCGGAGATCACCAGCGAGATGGAGGCGTTTTTTGAGGTCTGTCCCTGCCGCATCATCGCCGTGACCGGCTCCGACGGCAAGACCACCACCACCACGCTCATCGCAAAGATCCTCGAGCACGCCGGGCACCGCGTCTGGATCGGCGGCAACATCGGCGCGCCTCTGCTGCCGCAGGCGGCGGAGATGACACCGACGGATCTGGCTGTCGTGGAGCTCAGCTCCTTCCAGCTCATGTCGATGGAGCGCTCGGCAGATATCGCCGTCGTGACGAACGTCGCGCCTAACCACCTCGACGTGCATAAGGATATGGCCGAATACGTCCAGGCCAAGAAAAACGTCTTTGCACACCAGGACGGGGCCGGCAAGGTCGTCCTGAACTACGACAACGATATCACCCGCGCCTTCGCCGCGGACGCTCCCGGCGCCGTGGAGTTCTTCTCCCGGCAGGCAAGACCCGCGCACGGCGTTTATCTGGAGGACGGGACGATCTTCCGGGACGGCAGGCCGATCATGGACGCCGCCGATATCCGCATCCCCGGCGTCCACAACATCGAAAACTATATGGCCGCCGCCTGCGCGGTCGAGGGTCTGGCCACTGACGAGGATATCGACGCCGTGGCCCGCAGCTTCGCGGGCGTCGAGCACCGCATCGAGTTCGTCCGGGAAAAGGACGGCGTCAAATATTATAACGACTCCATCGCCTCCAGCCCGTCGCGGACCATCGCAGGTCTGCACTCGTTCCACCAGAAGCTCGTGCTGATCGCGGGCGGCTACGATAAGAAGATCCCGTTCGACGCCCTTGGGCCGGAGATCTGCGGGCATGTCCGCCTGCTCATCCTCTGCGGCGCGACGGCGGAGAAGATCGAAGCGGCCGTCTGTGCCGCCCCGGAATATCAGCCGGGCCAGCCGGAGATCCTGCACGCGGCCACGCTTGCCGAGGCCGTGCAGCTTGCGCAGGCGCACAGCGTGCCCGGCGATATCGTCACGCTTTCGCCCGCGTGCGCGGCCTTCGACCAGTTCAAAAATTTCATGGTGCGCGGCGAGACCTATAAGCGGCTCGTGCAGGCACTGTAACACAGGAGACACAGGAGACAAGAGATATGAAGTTCAGCGAAGGGCTCCGCAAGGGCCTTGCGATTCGGGAAAAGCTGGGGCGGCCCTACTGTGCGGCCGTCATCGTTGCGGCGGGTTCGTCGTCGCGCATGGGCGGGACCAATAAGATCCTGACGGTGCTGGAAAAGCTGCCGGTGATCTGCCGGACCGTCGACGCGTTCGACCGCTGCAGCCTGATCGACGAGATCATCGTCGTCACGCAGAAGGACCTGATGGAAAAGGTCAGCCGCTACCTCGCGGCCTACGGCAAGATGCGCATGGTCGTCGCAGGCGGCGAAACGCGGACGGACTCCGTCATGGCGGGCCTTGCCGCCGTGTCGGACAAAGCGCAGCTCGTTGCCGTCCACGACGGCGCACGGCCTCTTGTGACCGACGAAGTCATCCGCGCCGCCGTCGTCAAGGCAAGGAAATTCGCCGCCGCAGCGCCCGCTGTGCGCGTCAAGGACACCATCAAGGTCTCGACCGACGGCACGGTCGACGCCACGCCGGACCGCAGCACGCTCTACGCCGTGCAGACCCCGCAGGTCTTTGACCGCGATCTGCTCGCCGCCGCGCTGCAGAATGCAAAAACGCAGGGCCTCGCCGTCACGGACGACTGCAGCGCCGTAGAAGCGCTCGGCATGCCCGTGCAGCTGACCGACGGCGACGAGGAAAACATCAAGATCACCACGCCGCTCGACCTTGAGCTCGCCGCGCTCATCCTGCGCAGGAGGGCCGAAGCATGAGGATCGGCCACGGCTACGACGTCCACAGGCTCGTGGAGGGACGGTCTCTGATCCTCGGCGGCGTCCGCGTCCCGTTTGAAAAGGGCCTCGACGGCCATTCGGACGCGGACGTGCTGACCCACGCCGTCATGGACGCGCTGCTCGGCGCGGCCGCGCTGGGGGACATCGGCAAGCTCTTTCCGGACACCGACGACCGCTATCTCGGCGCGGACAGCATCGCCCTGCTGCGCGAGGTCGACCGGCGGCTCACAGAGGCCGGCTACCGCCTCGGCAATCTCGACGTGACCGTCATCGCCCAGCGGCCGAAGCTCGCGCCGTACATCAATCAGATGCGGCAGAATCTCGCCGCCGCCCTGCGGACGGAGCTGCAGAACATCAGCGTCAAGGCGACGACGGAGGAGCATCTCGGCTTCACCGGCTCCGGCGAAGGCATCGCCGCCCATGCAGTCTGCCTGCTCGAGCCGGTGTAATGTTCGGAAGAACGCCCCGCCTGCTATTGGGCGGTGTCTGTAAAACAGCATTGTGCCGAAATCAACGAAGCGGCACGAAACCGCATGGCGCTGATCGTGCCGGAGCTGGCAGAGCAAAACGGTGTGACCGAACAGCTGAAAGCCGAAAACCAAATGGAATGGGTGCGGCAGATGAACGCTTGCAAGGCACAGGCAGAGGAAGTTGTGAAAACAGAATTGATTTACGATTGAGCGAGGAAGTCCGGGCAGAAAACTGTTCGGGCTTTTCTCATATATTCCAAAGTTGCGGTTGAATTGTTCATAGACTTTATGATATGATTTGGATACGAAAATTGAGCAACAAATCGGAATTTTGAGGTATGAATATATGGCAAGGGCGTATTACAAACCCTGCAAAGAATTAGATATTTGCAATGAGTTGATTGAAAAGTATTGGAAATCAAAACAATATGATAAGTGTTTTGAAGGACATTTGGTTTTGGCAGATCAGGGGTATCCCTTGGCTGAATGCCAAATAGGTTATTTCTACTATGAAGGACTTGGTGTAGAGAAAGACCTGGAAAAGGCATTGTATTGGACTCGCCGTGCCGCTGAGCATGGTGATCGAGATGGACAATGTAATTTGGCGTGGTTTTACGAAGATGCAATCGGAGTGGAGCGAGACATCGAACAGGTTAAGCATTGGTATCGACTTGCGGCACTGCAAGACCACGATTTGGCAATCGAGAAGTGCAAAGAACTTGGAGTTGCATTGTAATTACGCATCGCAGCACAATGAACAGTTCGTCAAATTCCAGTTTGTCGAACCGATAAAATCCCTTTAGGAACGAAAGGGCGCACTTCTATACTCTCTATATCGAGAGTAGTGCGTTCTGCGGAGCTTCATTCTCCGCCAGCGAGTTTGAATTATATGCAGAAAACAATCCTCCGTATGCCTGCAGGCATACGGAGGATTCGCTGTTTCAGGAACACGGCCCGATCCCGGCGGGGACTCTTTGTCTGTCAGATCGTTTCGACCTTGATGAGGTTCGTGTTGCCGGAAGCGCCGTTGGTGTTGCCGGCAGTCATGACGATGTTGTCGCCCTTGTGCAGGTGCATGGCCTTCTTGGCCGCGTGCAGGGCGTTGTAGAACAGCACGTCGGTCGAGGTAAACGTCTCCTCGCACAAGATCGGCTGGACGCCCCAGGAGAGCGCGAGCCGGTACCACACGCGCTCGTTCGTCGCCATGCCGACGATGTCGACCGGCACGCGGAAGCGCGAGACCATCCGGACCGTCGCGCCGGAGAGCGAGCTGACCACGATCGTCTTTGCGCCAATGTCGCAGGCCATGCAGCACGTCGCGTGCGAGATGGCGTCGACCATGTTCTTGATCTGGAACTCCTCCTTGCGGAACAGCGTCTCGTAGTCGATGTGCTTTTCCGTCTCCTCCACGATCTCGGCCATGGTCTGCACGGTCTTGACCGGGTACTTGCCCGCGGCGGACTCGCCGGAGAGCATGACCGCGCTCGTGCCGTCATAGACGGCGTTGGCCACGTCGGAGATCTCCGCACGGGTCGGGCGCGGGTTGTGGATCATGGATTCGAGCATTTCCGTGGCCGTGATGACCCGCTTGCCGAGCAGGCGGCACTTGGTGATGAGGTATTTCTGGATGGCCGGAAGCTCCGCAAACGGCACCTCCACGCCCAAGTCTCCGCGGCCGATCATGATGCCGGAACAGACCTCGCAGATCTCCTCCACATTGTCGATGCCCGTCTGGTTCTCGATCTTGGCGATGATCTCGATGTCCTGCCCGCCGTGCGCGTCGAGGAATTTCCGCACATCCAGCACATCCTGCCGCCGCGAGACGAACGACGCTGCGACGAAATCGATCCCGTTCCGGATGCCGAACAGCAGATCGTCCTTGTCCTGTTCGCTGAGATAGACCTGCTCGAGCACCTTGTGCGGGAAGGACATGCTCTTGCGGTCAGACAGCTCGCCGCCGACTACGACACGACAGTGGATCTCCGTGCCCTCAATGCGCTCGACCGTGAAGATCACGAGTCCGTTGTTGACCAATACCGTATCGCCGACCGAAAGATCGTTCGCCAGCCCCGCATAGCTGACGCCGACAATCGTCTCGTCGCCCTCGACCTGCCGGGTCGTGAAGGTAAAGGCGTCGCCGTCCTGGAGCAGGATCTTTTTGTTTTTGAAGGTACAGATGCGGTATTCTGGCCCCTTGGTGTCGAGCATGATGGCGATGGGCAGGCCGAGCGCCTTGCGGACCTTATGGATCATGTCAAATTTCTGCTGATGCTCCTCGTGTGTGCCGTGCGAAAAATTGAGCCGCGCGACGTTGAGTCCTGCCTTGCACATCTCTGCAAAGACTTCCTCCGAGCTGCTGGCCGGGCCGATGGTACAGACGATCTTCGTTTTTCTCATGATAAATGCCTTCTTTCCATGATTCAGAACAATAAAAAACGGCAGAACCACATGGTTCTGCCGAAAAGCTGCATGCGCTCCGATGCGAATAGGACGCTTTCCAGCGCCTATGACAGACTCCACCGCTCGCATCGCCCGCATTTTAGCACATCCCGGGCCGCCTGTCAATGCGGCGAGAGTCCTGATTTTCAGCCCCTGCCGCGCTTTTTCTGCCGGTCAATTTGCCGGTGCAGCAGGTTCAGGGCGTCGGAGAGCGAGCCAATCGCGTCCATCAGCCCTGAGGATACGGCCTCTTCGCCGTATAAGACCGTGCCGACGTCCGTCGCGATCTCGTCAGTCGCCATCATATAGCGCAGAAAATCTTCACGGGAAATATGCGAATTTTTTGTCACGAAATTCACGATCTGGTCCTGGATCTGGTTGAAATACTGGTACGTCTGCGGCGCGCCGACGACCAGCCCCGTCATCCGCACCGGATGCACGGTCATGCTGGCCGTGGGCACGATCAAACTTTTGCGCGCCGATACGGCCAGCGGGATGCCGATGGAATGCCCGCCGCCGAGCACGAGCGAGACCGTCGGCTTCTTCATCCCCGCGATCAGCTCCGCAATGGCGAGTCCCGCCTCGATGTCCCCGCCGACCGTGTTCAGAAGCAGCAGCAGACCGTCGATGTCCTCGCTTTCCTCCACGGCCGCGAGCAGGGGAATGACGTGCTCATACTTGGTCGTCTTGATGTTTTCCGGCAGCGCCTGATGGCCCTCGATCTGGCCGATGATCGTCAGCGTGTAGATCGTCCCGCGGGAGGTCTTCGTGGTGGACGCGCCGAGATCGACCAGCTCCTGCTGCGCCTGTTCTTCTTTTTTCGCTTCGCCCATGTTCCGTGCTCCTGTCTGTAAGATGTAGATAGTTTGAGCGCTTTTTTTCAAATCATGCGTGTGGGTTTTGCTCCTTGCCAGAAGGCTGGAAATCAGGTATAATGGCGGGGAAAGAGGTGTGCGCCGGTTCGGTGCAGGATGTATAGTCGGTGGGAATCCGACCCGGTAAGGCGTAGCGAGCCGCCGGTATCGAGTCCTTGGAGCACCAAAGGCCAACGATGGTGTTTAAGCGTAGGACAGAGAGCAGGAACGCCGTAAAGCGAAAGCGTGAAGTGATAGAGCTCCGTTATAGAATCGATTGCGTGGGGCGGTTGTTTACCTCTGTCGGTCGCCAACAAGGAACAGTCGTTAAGCGAGACTGTGAAAACACGCCGGAGTCCAAGAGCATGGCATACCTGACATGGTTATATTCTGCATACCCGGGAGACCTGGGC
>CDZG01025654.1_pt1 | contig 28582 bp, 33 predicted proteins | sample 557741 | NCBI WGS metagenome assembly CDZG01 (sample SAMEA3182086, study PRJEB8094) | gut metagenome | biome: human; feature: gut; material: Stool; isolation source: human stools | place: Canada | collected 2013-01-21
CCGCAGTTCTGCTTCTGACCTGGGCCATTGAAATCTCCCGTTGGATAACCGTTTGTACAGAAGGATATATCCGTCGCCGCACCAGTACAGAGCCTTGATCCGGTCCGTTCGTCTGCCGCAGAACAGGAACAGACTTTCTTCGTCAAAATGACTGCCATACTGCTGCTTCACTACTGCGGCAAGGCCGTCGATCCCAAGACGGAGATCTGTATAGCCGCAGGCAATGTAGAAATTCCGGACTTTTGTCAGATCTATCATAGCGATTGAATGGACCGAAGCAGTACAGCGACAGCCTCAATATCCACACCGACCGGCAGCTTCAATTCTGCACCCCGGTATTGGATCTGGAGAATCTCCGTTGAAGTCACAGAAGATTCCAACTGCACGATCTGAGGTCCGGCAGCTTCTGCCATCTGACTGCGGAGTTTCCGGTGCCAGTAGTAAAAGCTTTTCTCGGAGATCCCACGCCGCCGGCAAAACTCCCGTTTTGTCAGTCCACTGTTGCTGCATTCCTGAATAAGCATTCTCCATGTCTGCGCCCGATAGTCGTCCCGCACTGCCAATACATCTGCCATTTGATAGCATCTCTCCCTCCTTCTCAAAAAACTCACCGTGCGTTTTTCAACCTAAACCAAGTGGCCGTCCATGCCAACACCTACGGCATCTATCCCTCAGAGATCACGGCGCTCCAAAAGGACTATGCCGACCTTTGGGAGCCACTGTCCGAGCTGCTGAAAAAGCTGTCGGCTGTGGTGAGTATGTAAAAGATAAGTGGCAAAGGTGGTTTACCTTTGCCACTTATCTTTTGATTAGCTTTCCTCATTCTTGATTAACCGTAGAGCGGGCTTCTTGCGCTGGTTGAAATCATCGAAAAATTCATCTGGTAATCCACAGATACATTTCAAGTCTTGAAGCGGTAATGCAGATGCGTTTATAAAGGCAGATTTGGTAATGACCTTGTTATCTACCAAAAGATAGATTGCATCGCGTAACATTTCTGGATCAGCAACAGTCAAAATATCATCCAATGGCTCTTTGTGCCAATATTTTTGAGTCGTCATCTGACGCTTCAAATAGTTAATTTGATTTTCGGTCAATAGTTCAAGTGTTTCGCAACGCCTAATTATTGTAGACATAGCCGCTCCCCATTTTCGCTTAATTAACTCCAGTGAAACTAAGGAAGTGCTTCGTATGTCCTTTGGAAAAGAGGTTGCAGGTAGTAAGAAAGCTGCCGCAAACCGATCCGCTTGTGTATCAGCTAAATCGACAACTTCTTTTTTTACAGAATCATCATCTGCGATTGAACTATGCATAATTAGATGACCAAGTTCATGTAAAATGCTAAACCGTGTACGAACAGCGCTTTTTTGTGTGGAATGATACAGAATGTACGGAGTTCCATCTTTCCAGCAAGAAAAAGCATCAATACCCTTGAATGCACAATAGTTGTTCGTTGCAAATTGGGTTACAATGACACCTTGGTTCTCCAACAAGCCTATTAGGTCACCAATCGGGTCATCATTTATGCCCCACTTTTTTCTGATGGACAGAGCCATCTCTTCGATGTCTTCAGAAATTAAATCTTCATATTCCACATCGATTGTAGGCAAATCTCGCTCGACAAAATCAACATATTCTTCGAGTTGCTTTTTAATCTCATCTGTCCACTTTATCTGATACCGGCAAGCCGTCTTAACCTTTTTTGAAATATTAGATTTTGAACGAAAAAAAAGAGGACTGCTGCCTGCGTTTGAGTTTTCCTCTATTTTATAAAAGAACTCCGCAGGAAAACCAAGGCTAAAAGAAATGGCCTGAAGCATTTCGGGAGAGGGGCTAACAATGCCCCTCTCATATTTTGAAACGGACTGTCTGGTAACTCCAATGTCTTCGGCTAAATCCTCCATTGACATTGCCCGCGCCTCTCGCGCTTCTGTTATTCGAGAGGGAACAATTGTACTAATCACGAAATACCCTCCTGAATGCCGTGTGCCAGTATCTCTTTTTTCAACGCAGCTTTTTTGCGCTCGAACACCTTTGCATTTTCGCTCTCGCCATTTACTGTAATCTGCGGCAGGAAGAATTGTTCAGCTACTCCGGTATAGCCGGGTTCGGGAAACTGGACAACAGCAAAGGTCTGTCCGCGTCCACCGAAGGTCAAAATGCCGTAGTATGGCGCATCACCATAAGGCGGCGTCAAATCATCGTCAATAACCATTTGCCGCTGTATGGCGTGGTTGTTGTTCGACAGATTAACCTTATACTTAGACGGATATGGCAAATCATTGGGAGATGCACTGCGTGCAACATGGAGGATAACTTTTTTATTTCTCAGTTCGGGAACCCGTTGGTTATATTGAAATTCACGCTGCACAAATTCAAACGGAAATTTAGGATCGTGACTTTCAATTTCACACTGCATTTGCACAACTTTTGTTCTTATACGACCTCGCGTATCGTCAAAGTAAGGGTGCCCAAACATCGGACGCTGAGTCTCCATCAACTCGCGGTAAGTAGCATCACCGACTTGAACGATAGACGCAAGGGTCATCAGTTCGCGGGGTGTGAAAATATCTCTAAACTGGTCATGCATATATCTGCCCTCCACGCTCAAGTTTTATTTGAGCTCATTTTACATTATTCCGGAGTTTTTGTCAACCAGATTTTCTAATTAAGGTATTTTTGGCATCCTTGCGTGCCTATTTCCCCAGCGGTATAATATGGGTAGAAGGACAATCCAACCCGATTATTTAATGGAGGTAGCTGCTATGATCGTTCTCAAAATCCTTGCCGCCCCCGTGATGGTGGCACTGTCCCTGCTGGCCGCTATGGTCACATTTCTGTTCTGCGTGGCGTCCGCCGTGTGCGAACTGGGCTGCATCGTGCTGACGCTGCTCTCCCTGATCCTGTTTATCGGCGGGCAGACGGTGGGTGGGATCGTGTTCCTCGTCCTTGCGTTCCTCGTTTCTCCCTTTGGCGTTCCCGCTATCGCTGAGTGGCTGGTGGACAAACTGCACTCGGCCAAGTTCACCCTGCGGGATTTCATCACCGGCTGATACTTCGGGACAAAATGTCCCAAAGCTGAAACGACGGCGGCTGACCACAGCCGCCGTTTGTCGTACAGGAAGGAGGGCTGCCTACGGCCACGACCTACTACAAGAAGCACAAAATCAGCAAGGGCGAAACCATCGTGCAGTCCTTGAAAGAGCGGTTTGACTACGGGCAAAACCCAGATAAGACCGAGGGTGGCGAATTGATCTCGTCCTACGGCTGCGACCACATGACCGCTGATGCCGAGTTCCTATTAAACAAGGCCAAGTACAAGGCCGCCACAGGCCGGGAGCAGCGGCGGGACGCAGATGTGCTGTGCTATCAGATCCGCCAGTCATTTAAGCCCGGGGAGATCACGCCGGAGGAGGCCAACCGCATCGGCTATGAAACGGCGATGCGCTGGACAAAGGGCAAGTATGCCTTTTTCGTTGCAACCCACACAGACAAGGCACACATCCACAATCACATTTATTACAATTCAACCTCGCTGGACTGCACCCGGAAGTTCCGAGACTTTATCGGCTCTGGCCGTGCGGTACGGCGGCTCTCTGACCGCATTTGCCTTGAAAATGATCTGTCCGTCATCACCGATCCTAAGCTGCACAGCAAGGGACGCTTTCTCCATTACGGGGCGTGGCTGGGGACAGCGCGGCAGCCCTTATACAAGGAACAGCTGCGGCGTGCCATCAATGAAGCTCTTGCAAAACGCCCCGTCGATTTTGATGCTTTCCTCCGGCTCATGGAGGCGTCCGGCTACACGGTCAAGCATGGGCGCGGCGGTACGATCTCTTTTCTTGTTCCGGGGCAGGAGCGGGCGACCCGGCTGCGGGCATCCACCCTCGGGGACGGTTACGATCCCGAGGACATCAAGGCCGTCATCGCCGGGGAGCGCCCGATCCCGGAACAGCCTGTTTCTGTGCCTGCGCCCTCTCGCCGTGTCAATCTGATCGTGGATATACAGGAGCGCCTGCGCTCCGGCAAGGGTGCGGCCTATGCACGGTGGGCAAAGGTCTATAACCTCAAGCAGATGGCGGCGGCGCTTCAATTCATGCAGGAGCAGAATATCACCGAGTATGACCAGCTCTCTGCCAAGGCCGAGGACGCCGTTTCCCGTTTTCATTCCCTGACCGAGCAGCTCCGGAGGACGGAGGCTGACCTGTCCACAACATCCGAGCTGATGGGAGCCGTGGTGCGGTACGCCAAGACCCGCCCTGTCTTTGATGGGTACAAGGCCGCCAAGTACAGCCGGAAATACCTTGCCGAGCATGAGGCGGAGCTGGCGGACTACCGAGCGGCCAAGGCCACAATGGGAGAGCTGCTGGGTGGTGAGAAGCTGCCAAAGATGGCAGAGCTGAAAGAAAAGCGCCGCCAACTGGCGGCGCGGAAAAAGGCACTCTATACCGAGTACCGCTCGGCGCAGGAGGAGATGCGGCAGGCCGTGGCGGTCAAGGCCAACATCGACCATCTGCTGGGTGTCACGGACGGCCAGCGCAAAAAGGAACAGGAGCGATAGCGCACGGTGACGCAGACAAATTACTTTGGGACAAAATGTCCCAAAGCCGGGTTTGGGGAGGCTCCCCAACAAGCGTTTTTGCAGCCCGCCGGGATGCAAAAATAGCAAGTGTGGCTACACTTGCCCTGCTTGCCGTTAGTGCGTTCCCCGGAAAGCCCACGGAAAAACGGAGGCAGCGCCGTTTCTTACGCTTCTGACCTTTCACGGTTTTCTATAATCGTATGGATAATGCCCTCAACGAGCCGCAGCTCGTTTTCGCTGAGAGAATTAAGCTGAATGTTGATCCGCTTCTTTGCGGCTTCATTGGCACTCATGTTTGGATAAAAGTATTCATCCACGGAGATGCCGAACATCGTCACCATTTGGTAAAAGGCATTTAGGCTCGGATGTTGTCCATCGTTTTCGTGATACATAATGGTACGCGGATCACGGTCAACAATATAGCCTAACTGCTCCTGCGTCATACCCTCGCGCTCACGGGCTTTCTTAATGGCAAGTCCAATCCCGTGAAAGTCAAATTTGCGCTCGTCCCGTTCAATTTTCATAGCATCACCACCTAATGTAATTTTACATTTCGGGTAATAGCATTTGAACGATGTTATATTTCATTTCTCTGCATATTTAATTTCATATATTTGCCGAGCAAATTCTCATAGTTGACAATGGCTGCGGTGTAGCATATAATGTACTTATCAAACAAGTACATTATATGACAGGAGGCGCAGCCTCATGGAAATCATTATCAGCAGCAACACCAGCAAACCCATTTATGAGCAGATCACTTCTCAAATGAAAGCTATGATCATGAGCGGCGAGCTTCAAACCGGCGACCCGATTCCGTCTATGCGGGCACTGGCAAAGTCGCTTCATATCAGCGTCATTACAGTACAGAAAGCCTATGAAGATCTGCATCGTGATGGCTTTATTGAAACAACAGTAGGCCGTGGCAGTTTCGTATCGGCACAGAATAAAGATTTCTTTCAAGAGGAACAACAGCGCCGGGCGGAAGAACATCTCCAAGAGGCTGCCGATATTGCACGCTCCGGCGGTATCCCTTTGAGTAAATTGGTTGAGATACTGACGATGTTCTATAAAGAGGAGGGCTGACGATGGAAAACATTTTGCAAATTGCAGACCTGACAAAACGCTACCCCGATTTTTACTTAGACCATTTGACCCTCAATGTTCCAAGCGGTAGCATTGTCGGTTTGATTGGGGAGAACGGTGCAGGAAAAACAACCACCATGAACCTGATCCTCAATGCTGTTACCAAGGACGGCGGAGATATTCTTGTTTTCGGGCAAGATAATCTTTCCCACGAAAAAGAGGCCAAACAGCGGATAGGCGTTGTGCAGGATGAATGTAATCTTCCCTTTATGTTCTCTCCCACAGACATTGAAACCATTATGCGTCAAATCTATGCCCAATGGGACTCCAACCGCTACTGGGAGCTATTGAATAGGTTTGATTTACCTGTGAAACAGGAAATCGGCTCATTTTCAAAGGGTATGAAAGTAAAGATGAACTTTGCGATTGCCCTTGCCCATCATGCTGAATTGTTATTGCTGGACGAGGCAACAAGCGGGCTTGATCCTGTTATGCGGGATGATATGCTTGATCTGCTGTTAGACTTTGTTCAGAGCGAGGAACGCGGCGTTCTCTTTTCTACACATATTATGAGTGACCTCTCTAAGATTGCGGATTATATAGCTTTTCTGCATGAGGGTAGACTGCTGTTCTTTGAGTCGAAGGACGAATTGATCTACCATTATGGACTGATCCATTGTGGGGAAAAGCTATTTCGAGAAATTGACCGTGGCGATATATTGGCGTGGAGAAAACAGGATTATGAGTATCAAATTTTGGTGGCAGACCGAGAAGCTGCTGCTCGGAAATACAAGGGCTGCGTAATCGACCCGGCCACCTTAGATGACATCATGCTTTTGTATATCAAGGGAGGGTCACTATGATTGGTTTGGTCGCAAAAGATCTTATCGTATTCAAAAAGATATGTAAACCCGCTTACCGTCTGTTAGGCATCATCCTATTACTGTGCGCCTGCATTTTCATTCCACAAGCGGCAATCCCGTATATTTCACTGTTGCTCCCGCTGATGGGCGTTGCTTTTCTGACCGAGTTGGTTAAAATCGAGGAAAAGAGCGATTGGAAGAATTACTTACCGGTTCTCCCTATCACGGATAAGGAGATTGTTGTCGGGCGCTACCTGTTCAGCGGAATACTGTTTGTTAGTCTCTCTGTGTTGACTTTCTTGCTTTGTATCATTGCTGCTTTTACAGGACATTTTTCGTTCACCACAGTTGTACCAAACCTTGTTTTAGGTATGTGTTGTACGGTGCTTACAATCTGTTTGGGTGTCCCCTCGGGCTTTGTTTTCAAACAGTCAAACTGCACCGGGGCAATGATCGCCGCCATCATGGTCTGTGCGGTAATACGGTCTACTGGTCTTGATACCGCCTTTTTCGCCGCATCCTCATTCCTTGCCTACGCACTGCTTATTATCGGTATGGCATTACTCCTTTACCTGTCCTATCGTGCGTCACTCAGCATTTTCAGAAAAAGGCGTTATGCAAGAAGTAAGGTGGCACCTAATGATTGAAAATAACTGGATTCTATGTCCAATATGCAGAAATAAGACACGCATCAAAATTCGGGGCGATACGGTGCTTGAGAACTTTCCTCTGTATTGCCCAAAATGCAAACAAGAAAATCTAATCCGAGCTTATCAACTAAATATCATAGTTATCAAGGAGCCAGACGCACAGACGCAGAGCCGATAACCCGTAGCCAACAGGCACACGGTTTATCGGCTCTTTTCTTTTGATAATAGCTGCGCTGGCATACACAACAAGACCGTTTCCGTTCGGCCTTGCGGCGCAGAACGGCGGTTTTGAAATATTGCATTTCAAGCCGCCGTTTTCCTTTTGAAAAATTGGATCAATGGGGGGTGTGGTAAAGTCGCCCTTTTTTAAGGATACGGCGGTGTCCGAGGAGGTATCGCCGTGTCCATTTTTTTCAGCGTCCATGATCTGCACCAGCTAAAAAAAGCGTAGCCCCTCCATCGGAGCAGTCCGGCTTTGAAAGTGAAATTAAACATCATGTAACAGGATATTTATTTGCTTGCGTCCGCATAGCGTCATGCTGTGCGGGCGTTTTTATATGCCTGTACCTTGGGACAAATTGTCCCAAGGTAGCCAGTCCCGGCTGTCGATCTCCGCCGATTCTTCTTTCTGTTCACCCACCCACACATGAACCGAATGGAGGAAATACAAATGACGACCATCAATCTGAAGGACTTTTACGCTTGGTACACCCATGATGAATACATCGAAGTTTCCGACGAAGTGGCCGCCGAGCTGAAGGCGGACAAGCTGTATGAGGCAGCCCATCAGCGGCGCACGACCCGCAACAAGGCACAGTATTCCCTCGACTGTGACGATGGGATCGAATACTCGGCCTGCCTGCATGAGCCGACGCCGCAGGAGCTTCTGGATCGCATGGAGTTGTTTGTCCACCTGTGGAACGCCCTCAACTCTCTGCCGGAGGTGCAGGGCGTCCGGGTGGAGGCACATCTGATCCTCGGCAAGAGCTACCGCCAGATCGCCCGGGAGCAATGCGTGGACAAGAGCGTTGTCCGGCGCTTGGTAAAGCGCGGCATGGCTGCTATGAAAAAATATTTGAAAAAAGTTCTGTGAGCGGGGCTCCATTTGCCCGATTTTTGTCCTTGGTATATGAGAGGTAGTTTTCACTTCTCCGCAGCAAGGTAGTTGATGCTCCGTCACGGATCGTCGCTGTCCGCTGTGAGGGAGCGCCGCATTGAATATGAGCTGTCTTATGACAGGCCAACAGGAGCGGGTGCGGCGCTCCCAACTGTCAAAAACACCTTGGGACATTTCGTCCCAAGGTCATAAGTCACAGGCCAGCGCTTTTATGAGGCGCTGGCCTTTCCCTGTTGCCGAGAATTGAAAAGGAGGTCTTTATGCAGCAGAGAAAACAACATACCGCATTTGCTGTGGATGGCTACGCCATCACCGCCAGCTTCGCAGACTGCAAAAATGCGGCAGCGCTCCATCATGTAAAGCAGATTTTACTATCTTCCTTTGCCAACAATACGGCAAAAAATAGCTCCGGCGACATCCTTGCAATCCCTCCCGAACAGAGGGATAATAATAGTGGGGGTAGTCCCTATGTACCTTGAAAACTTCATATTCCCCGCGTATTGATTGCGTTTTTTCATTGACCCATCGACAAATGAAAGGACGGATCAATATGATGGAAACCAGACTGATGACAGGTAATCGGGTTGATTGCCTATACCGCGTGTCCACCGACAAGCAGGTGGACTACAACGACAAAAGCCAAGCCGACATTCCCATGCAGCGCAGAGAGTGCCATCGCTTCTGTGAAAAAATGGGCTGGACGATTGTTCACGAGGAACAGGAGGACGGCGTGTCCGGGCATAAGGTTAGAGCTGAAAACCGGGACAAGCTGCAAATCATCAAGGAGCGCGCCAAGCAGGGGAAATTCGATATTCTGCTCGTGTTCATGTTTGACCGCATCGGGCGTATCGCTGACGAAACGCCTTTTGTGGTGGAATGGTTTGTTAAAAACGGCATCCGGGTCTGGAGTACGCAGGAGGGCGAGCAGCGTTTTGATAATCACACGGACAAGCTCACCAACTACATCCGCTTCTGGCAGGCTGACGGCGAAAGCGAAAAGACTTCAATTCGCACAAAAACCGCTCTCGGCCAGCTTGTCGAGGACGGCGGTTTCAAGGGCGGTCTTGCTCCTTATGGGTATGACCTTGTAAAGAGTGGGCGCTTCAATAAACGCAAGCACGAAGTTTTTGAGCTGGCTGTCAACGAGGCCGAGGCCGCTGTGGTACGGATCATCTTTGACAAATATGTGCATGAGGGTTTCGGTGCTCAACGGATCGCCACCTACTTAAATAACATCGGCTATCGGGCGAGGACGGGTAAAATGTGGCATCACGCCAGCATCCGGGGTATCATTTGCAATCTGACATATACTGGGGTGCTTCGCAGCGGCGAAAGCCGCTCCCAAACGCTGCCCCACTTACAGATTATAGAACAGGAGCTGTTCGAGGCTGCACAGCACATTCGTACCTCCCGTGCCAACTCCGCCGAACAGGAACGGCGTGTACCGCTGAATACCCGTGGCCAGTCCTTGCTGGCCGGGAATGTCTTTTGCGGGCATTGTGGCTCCCGGCTGGCGCTCACCACCAACGGCAAGGCTTACCCGTGTAAGGAAGATGCTCACCGCATTGTAAAGCGTGTTCGGTATATCTGCTACGGCAAGACCCGCAAACAAACCGAGTGTGACGGGCAGACTGGCTACACAGCGCATATTCTTGACGGTATCATTGACAAGGTGGTGCGGCAGATCTTTGAACGGATGAAAGCGATCCCCAAAAGTGAAATCGTCAATATCCGTTATCGTGAAAAGATGGAAGAACGAAAAGCACTTCTCAAAAGCGCTAAATCCGATTATGCCAAGGCTGCCGCCGAGCTTGATACGCTCCGAGCGGAGGTCATTAAATCCCTCCGGGGCGAAAGCGCTTTTCCGCAGGACTTGCTTAGTTCTCTGATCTCTGACTGTGAGACAAAATGTCTCGAAGTTCAGCATACTATGGAGGCAGCGCAGGCGGCCTATAACGAGGGGCAGGCCATGCTGGACACCTTAAACGCTCAGTACGACGATATTATCTCATGGGCGGATATGTACGACAGTGCCAGCATGGAGGCAAAGAAAATGATCGTGAGCTGCCTGATCCGGCGCGTGGAGGTGTATCGGGACTATCGGCTGCATATCGATTTCAATATTGACTTTGAGCAGTTCAGCGCTGGACTGGACATTTCGGCAATCGCAGCATAAAGCAAAACCCCACTTCCAAAGAAGTGAGGTTTTCTTCACACTCTCTGTGATGGTGGAGATAAGCGGGATCGAACCGCTGACCTCTTGAATGCCATTCAAGCGCTCTCCCAGCTGAGCTATACCCCCATATGGAAGAGAGTGTAAATATTGAGTTTTAAGTGCGGGGGTTGTTTACCGCTTCAACCGGGCTCCCAGCTGAGCTATACCCCCGTATTTTGTTGCTTTGTCGCTGTCGACTTGCTTAATATAGCAGACTGTCAGGAAAAAGTCAACCCCTAATTTTCAAATTTCTGCAAAATTTTTCTTGTAGGGAGAGAATGGCGCATGCGCATGCCTTGCGGCCGGGGGAGGAGTATGCTATAATGGGCACGATTTCAAAGAAGGAATAAGGAATATGACAGATTATTTTACCATACAGCTGCCCGCTGACGAGATACGGGCCATCAGCAGCATCGGCCTTGCCCATCTGGGGGACGGCGTATATGAGCTTCTGGTACGCACGTGGTTGTGCGCCCACGGAAAGGCCACCGGAAAGGGCCTGCACCGGGCTACCATAGAGCTGGTGTGCGCACCGAAGCAGGCGGAGCTCAGCGAGAAGATATTGCCGCTGCTGACGGAGGAGGAGCATGCCGTGTTCAAGCGGGGACGGAACGCTAATGTTCATTCCATCCCGCACCATGCCAGCCGCGCCCAGTATCAGCAGGCAACGGCGCTGGAAGCGCTGCTGGGCTGGCTGTATCTCAACGGACAGAGGGAACGGATCAACAAACTGTTCAATATCATGATGGAGGAATGAGCCATGCCTTTGGATGCCGTCTGCCTGCGGGCAGTGGTGGATGAGCTTGCGCCGCAGCTGACCGGTGCGAGGATCGAGAAAATTCAGCAGCCCGCACGGGATCAGGTGGTGCTGCTTCTGCGGGGCAGCCGCCGGCTACTGCTGTGCGCCAACCCCAACCAGCCCCGCATCCATATGACGGAGAAGCTGCGGGACAATCCGTCCCAGCCGCCCATGTTCTGCATGCTGCTGCGCAAGCGTATCGGCAACGGACGTATTGTGTCCATCGAACAGGCGCCTTTGGAGCGTGTGGTGACGCTGCATATCGAGGCCACCGACGAATTGGGCGAGCAGAGCCGTTTTGCTCTGATTCTGGAGGCGCTGGGCCGTCACGCCAACCTGATATTGTGCGACAAAGAGGGGCGTATTCTGGACTGCCTGCGGCGTGTGGATCTGGAGATGTCGCAGGAACGGCAGGTGCTGCCGGGGCTGTTCTACCATCTGCCGCCCCGACAGAATAAGCGTGACCCGCTGACGGTGACGCGGGAGGAATTCGCGGCGCTGCTGCCCCGTGAGGAGACACCCCTGGATGGCTGGCTGCTGGATACCTTTACCGCCATGCCGCCGCTGGTGGCCCGCGAGATCGTCAGCCGCGCCTATGGTGAGAGCGACCACCGCATTGCCGACAGCTGCCTGTGGGACAGCTTTGCCGCGTGGCAAGGGCAGGTCAACGGCGGCGCGTTTACGCCTACAGTGCTGTACCGCAATGGGAAGCCCTTCGATTTTACCTATGGCCCTATCAGTCAATACGGCGACTACTGCGCCAACGTGACCGCCGACAGCTTCAGCGCACTGCTGGACAGCTTCTACGAGGAGCGGGAGCAGGCGGAGCGAGTGAAGCAGAAGGGGCAGGATCTCATCAAGACCGCCACCAACGCCCGCGACCGTGTGCGCCGGAAGATCGTCGCCCAGGAGAAGGAATATGCCGCCTGCCTTGACCGTGACCACCTCCGCATCTGCGGCGAGCTCATCACCGCCAACCTGTACCGCATGGAGCGGGGACAGCGGAAGCTGATGGCGGAGAACTACTACGAGGAAGGCTGTCCCGCCATGGATATTCCGCTGGACGTGCGCCTGTCGCCCCAGGAGAATGCCGCCCGGTACTTCAAGCAGTACGCCAAGGCCAAGACCGCCGAGAAGATGCTGACCGAGCAGCTGACCAAGGGCAGGGAGGAGCTGCGGTATCTGGAGAGCGTGGTGCAGGAATTGCAGCAGGCGGAGAGCGAGCAGGACTTCAACGATATCCGCACGGAGCTGACCGACGGTGGCTACATCCGCCAGCGGGGCAAGAAGCAGCCCGGCTTCCAGCGGGCCTCCAAGCCCCGTGAGTTCCGTTCCTCCGCAGGACTGCGTATTCTGGTGGGCCGCAATAACCGCCAGAACGACAAGCTGACCACCAAGGAGGGCCAAAAGTGGGATATCTGGCTCCATACCCAGAAGATCCACGGTTCCCATGTGCTGCTGTGTACCGACGGCGCAGAGCCGGATGAACAGAGCCTTCACGAGGCCGCCGTGCTGGCCGCCTATTACTCTCAGGCGCGGAGCGGCACGAAGGTGCCGGTGGACTATACGCCGGTGAAGTTCGTGAAGAAGCCTGCCGCCAGCCGTCCCGGCATGGTGGTGTACACCACCTACCAGACCATGTACGTGGACCCGGACGGGGAGTTGGTGAAGAAGTTGGGCGGGAAGTAACAAGAAACAGTGAGGAGACGGCATGGAGCATAGCACAGAAAAAACCGAACTGCCGAAGCGGCGCGTGTTCCACGAGCACATCATTTTGCTGATCGAGGGCCGTCTCCTTATGCTGCTCTTTATCGGCACTACGGGATTCATATGGTACCTGTTTTTCAGGGATACACCTGCACTTCTGGATAAAGCAATCCTGTTTCCTATATGTGTAACCGTACTCGCCTGCATTCCTCTTCACGAATTTTGGTACAGGTGCTTTGGCCGTCTTGTAGTCACGGAGGACGAGATCGTTTGGAAGTGTCCCTTTATGCGGACGGTACGGCTGAAAAAGGCGGAGATCCGATATACCGGCATCGACTATCGCTGGCCGGGCCCGGCGCAGAAAGTCATCACGCCGGTGGATATGGCATATTTCTCCACGACGCCTTACCCGCAGAAGTGCCGGAACAAGAGCTATCTGCTGCGCAATAAAAAGGGATTCATCATATTCTCGGCTGGCGAGAAGCTCTGCCGTCACATGAGCGCGTGGCTGCCGGAGCCATATGAGCGGGTGTTTGCCGCCGCCGACGATGGCTATGAAGCCCGGCGCAGACAACGGGCCCGCAGACGTGCGGAGAAACGGCAGAAAAGACGGAAGAATTAAGCATGAAATGGTGCTTATATGTGAAAAAGCCACCCATCGGGCGGCTTTTTTGGCAGGAGAACCGTTATTCGCTCTCGTTTCCGTCGTCCCGGAAGATCATGGTGATGCCCCACAGGCCCGCCACGCCTACCAGCGCGTAGATGATGCGGCTGATGGTGCCCATCTGGCCGCCGAATAAAAACGCCACGCAGTCAAAGCCGAAAAAGCCCACGCTGCCCCAATTCAGCGCGCCGATGACGATCAGCACCAGCGCGATCTTATCAATGATTTTCAAAATATGACCTCCCTGAAATAGCTTGGCGCGGCTAGTTTTTCCGCAACGCTTTCGTTCTATGCAAAAATTTTTGTCAGTTTGGCTTAAAATTTTTTGGAAACCGTTGCATTATCCGGTAAATATATGGTATGATTAGATTACATTACGGAACGAACCGCACCTTTATCACAAACGAGGAGGAACGACATGAATAAGAAGTTTGAAAAGCTGGGCTTTTATCCTGCCGACATTCTGCTGCCCAAGAAGCAGGACATGACCAAGTGGGCCGTAGTGGCCTGCGACCAGTTCACGTCCGAGCCGGAGTACTGGCAGGCCGTTGAGCAGCAGGTGGGCGACGCGCCCTCCACCCTGCGCCTGATCCTGCCGGAAGCCAACCTGAAGGCTCCCAACGTGGACGAGTTCATCCAGAACATCAATGACTCTATGTCCAAGTACATCGCTGACGGCGTGTTCGAGACGCTGACCGATTCCCTGATCTACATCGAGCGCGAGCAGTCCGACGGCAAGATTCGTCACGGCCTGATCGGTATGGTGGATCTGGACGCCTATGACTTCACTCCCGGCTCCGGCGCTCTCATCCGCGCTACCGAGGGCACCGTGCTGGATCGTATTCCTCCCCGTGCCCGTGTGCGCCGCAACGCTCCCATCGAGCTGCCCCACGTCATGCTGCTGATCGACGACCCCGATAAGACCGTCATCGAGCCGCTGACCGCCGCTGCCGGCACCATGGAGAAGCTGTACGACTTCGACCTGATGCAGAACGGCGGCCACATCAAGGGCTATAAGCTGTCTCAGGCTCAGATCGACGCCGTGGCCGCCTCTCTGGAGGGCCTGACCACCGACGAGGCCATGCAGAAGAAGTACAATGTTTCCGGCGTGGCGCCCCTGCTGTTCGCCGTGGGCGACGGCAACCACTCTCTGGCTACCGCCAAGGCCTGCTATGAGGAGCAGAAGAAGGGCAAGACCCCCGAGGAGTATCTGGCCCTGCCCGCCCGCTACGCGCTGGTGGAGGTGGTCAACAACCACGACGACGCGCTGCAGTTCGAGCCCATCCACCGCGTGCTGTTCGGCGTGGATCATGAGAAGTTCATGAACGCCTTCCGCGCCGCCTATCCCAATGCCTACGAGGGCAAGGGCGACGGCCATACCATCGAGTTCGTGTGGAATGGCGAGAGCCACTTCATCACCGTTCCCGATCCCAAGGTACAGCTGGCTGTCGGCACCCTGCAGGGCGTCATCGACCCGTATCTGAAGGAGAACGGCGGCGAGGTGGACTACATCCACGGCGACGACGTGACCCGCGAGCTGGGCAGCAAGCCCGGCAACATGGGCTTCCTGTTGCCCGCCATGGGTAAGGAGCAGCTGTTCAAGACCGTTATGGCCGACGGCGTACTGCCCCGCAAGACCTTCTCCATGGGCCACGCTCAGGATAAGCGCTACTACATCGAGGCCCGCAAGATCGTTAAGTAAGACCGATTCACAAAAAAGCGCCGTAAGGCGCTTTTTTGTCAGGAGGACATTGCATGAAAAAGCCGCTGATCAATTTCAAAAAGGCGCGGATCATTGAGATCGCTTCCATCGTACTGATGCTCATTCTGTCGGGGCTGACGGTGCTGCTGGAGCTGAACAAGGCATTCCTCACGGCATCTATCGTGGGAGGGCTGACGGTGTATGTCGTGACGGCATCGCTCTTTGACCGCTGTCCTCGCTGCGGCAGAAATCTGGATCGTGTGTCGCTTTTGCGGGACGACTTCTGTCCCCGATGCGGCGCGCCGCTGTGCGAGGAAGAACGTCCCGCGCGGACAACGGAAACTGCCTGCGCCAAGGTGAATCTCACGCTGTCTGTGGGGGAAAAGCGCCCAGACGGCTACCATGAGGTGGAGACGGCGATGACCGGCGTGGGGCTGTACGATACCGTGGCGCTGTACCGGAACACCGGGCCGTGGGACAGGCTGGAGTGTGATCCGCCGGTGACGGAGCGGGCAGGGGATAATCTGTGCATGAAAGCGCTGCGGGTGTTTTTTGAGGAGTTCGGGCCGAAAAAGGATTTCGTAACCATTCAACTGGAAAAGCGCATTCCCACACAGGCGGGACTGGGCGGCGGCAGCAGCGACGCGGCGGCGGTGCTGCGTGGCCTGCGGACACTGTACGCGCCCAACATGACCGACACGCGGCTGGAAAAAATGGCGGAGAAGTTGGGCAGCGATGTGCCGTTCTTCATCCGGGGCGGTACGGCGCTGGCGACAGGGCGGGGCGAAAAGCTGGAAGCGCTGCCCAAGATGCCCCAATGCTGGCTGGTGATCGTCAAGCCGGAGGAGAGCCATTCCACCGCCGCCATGTACGCCGCCATCGACAGCGCGGAGAGCCGTCCCGGCAGCGATAGCCGGATTGTGCTGGAGGGCCTGGACAGCGGTGATCTGGCGAAAATCGCGGCGGGAATGGGCAACGACTTCCAGCAGGTGCTTCCGGAGGGCAGCGCGATACCCGCCATCGTGGAGACTATGCGGCAGCAGGGCGCGCTGAACGCTCAAATGACCGGCAGCGGCAGCGCGGTATTTGGCCTGTTTCGCCGCCGGGAGGACGCGGAACTGGCCGCCAGCGTGCTGAAAGAGGACTATCCGCAGACATTTTGCGTCCCACAGGTATAATATTTCAGAAAACCGTCCATATTGTAGGAAAACTCCTGCGATAAGGACGGTTTTACTTATGAAACGATGGAAAAAATGGGAGATGGCGCTGCTGTTGGGGCTGTGCGCCGCTCTGATATGGGGTGCGTGGGCGGCTCAGCGGCAGGACGCATTGGCCCAGAAAATGATCCGCCTGCACGTGATCGCCAACTCCGACAGCGACGCTGATCAGGCGCTGAAGCTGAAAGTGCGCGACAAGGTCTTAGACTTTACAACAAATGTATTGCAGCGCTCTGAGAACATGGAGGACGCCCAGCGGCAGCTTCAGGACGCGTTGGGACGCATTGAGAATATCGCCCTGCGGGAGATCGTCGATCAGGGCTATGAATATTCCGTGACGGCACAGCTGACCAGCGCGGAATTTCCCCTGAAGGAGTACGACGGCTTCTCGCTGCCTGCCGGGGAGTATACGGCGCTGCGGCTGGTGATCGGAGACGGCGCGGGGCGGAACTGGTGGTGCGTGGTGTATCCGCCGCTGTGTACCGCCGCTGCCGCCGACCTACCGCAGACCGCTGCCGACGCCGGAATGTCGGACGACGATCTGGGACTTATCACGGAAGAAAATCCAGGCTATGTGCTGAAATTCCGTTCACTGGAGCTGTGGGAGCAGCTGCGGCAATGGCTGGGAAAGCGATAAAAGCAAAACGTGCGCTGAAGGGGTGATCAGCGCACGTTTTGCTTTTGCAAAAAAATGAAAAGAGAGAGGAAGAAGTGAAGAAACAACACGAAAAAGAATGATTGCTCTCATTTCCTTTTCGGTTGCCCTTAGTATAGCTCCGGAATCTTAAAAAATCCTGAAAAGAATGTAACGATTTTGTGAATCCGTCAAAAAAGCTGGTTTTTTCGACAAGATAAGCCGCCCCGCCGCTGTGCGGCGGGGCGGCCTTATGTGAGCGCGGCGCTTACACAGAGCCGCCGCGTGTGACATGACGGAGGATACCGCCGATGCACAAAAGTCCTGTGACGCAGGCCAGAGAAACGGTGATATAGGCCAGCGCGGAGACCTGGGGGATCAGGAAGCCGACAACGGTGCAGATCAGGCACAGCACCACGCCCGCGGCGATGGGAAACAGGTTCTTCATGGCGATACTCCTTTCAAAGTGTGAACGATTTTTTCTTTCTTACCCTTTGCCTATAGTATATGCGAAATAAATAAAAACATCATTACGATTCCGTCTCGTATTGGTTACAACTTCGGCAACAAAATGGTTACAGAAATGCGGGATTTTTTTCCTTGTTTTCATGCCGGATATTTGCTATAATTAGACTGTTATTGGTAATTTGGCATATTAGGCCTTTTTCGATAGGAGTGACCCCGTTTGAACTATCTGCAAAACCTTTGGAACGCGCTGGATCTCGGCTCTCTGCGGGACACGCTGCTGCGTGTGGCGGCGGTGCTGCTCTGCCTGATTTTGCACGAGACCTGCCACGGCATCGCCGCCTTTTTTCTGGGCGACCCCACGGCCAAGCGGAACCACCGCCTGTCCCTGAACCCTCTGCGGCACATTGATTGGATCGGTCTTGCCGCCATGGTGCTGACCGGCGTGGGCTGGGCAAAGCCTGTGCCGGTAAATCCCAGCTACTTCAAGCATCCCAAGCGGGGCATGGCCATCACGGCGCTGGCCGGGCCTGTGTCCAATCTGCTGCTGGCCCTGTGGCTGCTGCTGGGCGCACGGCTGATGTATACCCGTGCGCTGACCACCGGCGATATCAACGAGACGCTGTTTGAATTCATGGTGAGCACGGCGCTGCTGTCCATCGGTCTCGGTGTGTTCAACCTGATCCCCATCCCGCCGCTGGACGGATCCAAGGTGCTGGCGGCGCTGCTGCCGGACAGGCAGTATGCGTGGCTGATGCGCTACGAGCGGTTCGGCATGCTCATTATCATGGCGCTGGTCTGCTTCGGCGCCCTGTCCAATGTGCTGGACGGCGCCATCGGCTGGGTGTTCCAGCTATTCTGCCGCATTGTCGGCTTTTATTGAGGTAACGACCATTGGATAATCCCATTTTCAAACTGGAAAAGGTGGTGCAGGCCAAGGGCAGTGAGCCGCTGGAGGATTTTGAGGGCCCGCTGGATCTGATCCTGTTCCTGCTGAGTAAGAATAAAATCGAAATACAGGATATCCCCATTGCGCTGATCCTGGATCAGTATCAGGAATATCTGGAGCAGCGCAAGCAGATGGATTTGGAGGTAGCCAGCGAGTTCGTTGCCATGGCCGCCCATTTGATGTACATCAAGACCCGCATGCTGCTGAATCTGGAGGACGAGGAAGCCCAGAGCGAGATGGACGCCCTGATCAAATCGCTGGAGGAGCGCCAGCGGGGCGACATATACGCCCGCGTTAAGGTGCTGACCGCGCGGCTGGCTCCTATGAGCGAATTTGGCCGTGATATCCTGACCCGCCCGCCGGAGGTAATGGAGCGGGGCAAGATCTACGAATATGACCAGCAGCCTGGTGATCTTATCATCGCCATGCAGGAGGTGTCGGATCGTCGGGGTCAGCTGGACGCCCAGCCGGATCTGAAGCCCTTTGACGAGATCGTGCGGCGTGAGCCGTACTCCGTGGAGACCAAGGCGCGGGAGATCTTCCGCCGGCTCAAAACCGGCGGCATCACCCGCTTTTTGCTGCTGTTCCGGGGCAGCCGCAGCCGCAGCGAGATCGTGGCGACCTTTATGGCGGTGCTGGAATTGTGCCGCAGCCGCATCATCCGTCTGGCCTCCGGCGTCAACGACTGCACCGTGGAGTGCAGCGGCGATATGCCGGATGACTGGCAGGGCGATGTTTGAGGGAGGTAAGATATGGATACGCTTGAAATGAAGGAAGTTGAGGCGGCCATCGAGGGCATCCTTTTTGCCTCCGGCGAGCCGGTGGCGGTGGATCGCATCTGCATGGCCATGGACATGGATCGCCCCACGGTGGAGCTGGTGCTGCAGAAGCTGACGGACTACTATGCTTACGAGCGCCGGGGCATGCGGCTTTTGAAGATGGAGGACAGCTATCAGCTTTGCTCCGCGCCGGAATACGGCGACATCATCCGCCGGGCCTTTGAGGTGCGCAAGCCCGCCAAGCTGAGTCAGCCTGCGTTGGAGGTGCTGACCATCATTGCCTACTACCAGCCCACCACACGGGCTTATGTGGATCAGATCCGGGGTGTGGACAGCTCCTACACGGTGGGTCTGCTGCTGGATCGGCATCTGATCGAGGAGTGCGGACGGCTTCAGGTGCCGGGACGGCCCCGGCTGTACCGCACCACCCAGGCTTTCCTGCGGGCCTTCCATCTGCGGTCGCTGGATGATCTGCCGGAGATGCCCGGCATGGAGGGCGACGGCCAGCTGCGGCTGGACGAGCGGGGAAACCTGCTGGAGCTGCCGGAGGAGCTGTCTGCGGAGGACTGATATTTCCCGTGAAAGGAGGCGCGTCACATGGTAGGATGGATCATATTGGGCGTTATCGCGGCGCTGATCGTGGTGATCCTGTGCCTGCGAGTCAGCGTGACCGCCAGCTTCGGCGACGAGCTGCATGTGACGGCTCAGATCGGGCCGGTGAAGTTACAGGTGGTTCCGCCGCCGGAGAAGAAGCCCAAAAAGGAAAAGCCAAAAAAAGAGAAAGCGGCGGAGACAGGCAAGCAGCCGGTCAAGGAGAAGAAAAAGGTGAATCTCCACCTGACCGCCGCCGATATCCGCGCCGCGCTGAGCGCCGTATGGCGCGCCATACAAGGGGCGCTGCGCCGCGCCGGACGCCGTATCCGGATCGATCCCATGCGTGTGAGCATCGTGCTGGGGGACGAAAATCCCGCCAACACGGCGGAATGGTACGGCTGGGTCAACGCCGCCGTGTGGACGGTGATGCCGTGGCTGGAGAAAACGGTGCATATGCCGGATCCCCAGGTTCATATGGAGATGGATTTCAACGCCTTTGAGACGAAGGTCTCCGGCACAGTGGGGATCAGCTATCGGATCGGCGATCTGCTGGCCATCGGCTTCGCGGCGGCCGGGCCGCTGCTGCGGTTCCTGCTCCCGTTCCTGAAGCGGCAGAAGGCCATGAAGAAGGAAGCGGCCAAAAAGGCGGCGGAGCAGGCGGCCGCTGAAAAGAAAGCGGAGACTGCGCCTGACAAAGCGGCTTGAACAATAAACGATTTACGATACAGAAAGGAATACGACCATGGAAATGAACGAGAAGAAGAACTCCATTACGGCAGTCATGGAAGCGTCCATGGCAAAGATCCGCGAAATGGTGGATTCCAACACCATCGTGGGCGAGCCCATCACCACGCCGGACGGCGTGACGCTGATCCCGGTGTCCCGGCTGAGCTTTGGCTTCGGCTGCGGCGGCGGAGACTACGGCAAGCAGACCAACCAGATGGGCGCCGGTGCAGGAGCAGGCGTCCGGGTGGAGCCCATGGCGTTTCTGGTGGTCAAGGACGGCGTGACTCGTATGCTGCCGGTGGCCGCACCCGCCATCAGCACGGTGGATCGTGCCATCGAGCTGGTGCCCCAGGTGCTGGATCGGGTAGAGAGCTTTATCGACCGCAAGAAGGCGGAGAAGGAGTTCTCTGAATAAGGGAAAATTGGAAAGCTAGGGACAAACCGCCCCTGCATAGGATGGTATCCGGGGTGATACCATGTGGAAAAAACTGTGCGGGGCGCTGCTGACCCTGACGATGCTGCTGGCGCTGCTGCCCTGCCGGGCAGAGGCGGTGCAGCTGTCCGCCGCGGCGGCGATCCTGATGGACGCCGACAGCGGAGAGATATTGTTTGAAAAGGACGCAGGACGGTGCATGCGCATTGCCAGCACCACCAAGATCATGACGGCGCTGGTGGCGCTGGAGCGCGCCAAATTGACGGACACCATCACCGTAACGGCAAGCCACATGGTGGAGGGCTCCTCCATGTATCTCAAGCCGGGAGAAACGGTGACGGTGGAGGAGCTGCTGTACGGCCTGATGCTGTGCAGCGGCAACGACGCGGCGCTGGCGCTGGCGGACTGCTGCGGCGGTCTGGACGCGTTCGTGCAGGCCATGAACGAAAAGGCTGCGGCGCTGGGGATGAAGGACACCTCCTTTGCCAATCCCAACGGGCTGGACGACGAAAACCATTATTCCACGGCGCGGGATATGGCAGTGCTGGCGGCCTACGCGGCGGAGGATCCCACGTTCCGCCGTATCTGCTCCACCAAAACCGCCACGGTAGGCGGCAGGAGCATGACCAATCACAATAAGCTGCTGCGGCAGATCGAGGGCTGCATCGGCATGAAAACCGGCTATACCAAGGCGGCGGGACGCACGCTGGTGTCCTGCGCAGAGCGGCAGGGCCGCCGCCTTGTGGCGGTGACGCTGTGCGACGGCAACGACTGGGCGGATCACAAGACCCTGTATGAAATGGGCTTTGCCGCCTATGAAACGAAAAACACGGAGGAAGCATCATGACGGAACGGCTGCAAAAACTGATCGCCCGCTCCGGCCTTTGCTCCCGTCGGGCGGCGGAAGCGCTGCTGACGGAGGGACGGGTGACGGTCAACGGCGCTGCGGCCCGGCTGGGCGACAAGGCCGATCCGGAGACGGACGCTATCGCCGTGGACGGAAAGCCGCTGACGTTTGCCGAACCGATGGTGTACCTGATGCTCAATAAACCCCGTGGTTATGTGACCACCCTCAGCGATGAGCTGGGCCGCGCCACCGCCGCTCAGCTGGTGGCGGACTGCGGCGTCCGGGTCTTTCCGGTGGGACGGCTGGACAAGGACAGTGAGGGATTGTTGCTGTTCACCAACGATGGGGCGCTGATGCAGGCCATGACCCACCCCCGTCATCAGGTGGACAAAACCTATGAGGTAACGGTCAGCGGTACGCTGGACGGTGCGGCGGAGCGGCTGTCCGCTGTGGACGAGCTGGACGGTGAGCCTATCGTTCCCGCACAGGTGACGCAAGTGTGGCGGCGGGGCGGACAGGCGCTGCTGCTTGTGACCATCCATCAGGGAAAGAACCGCCAGATACGGCGTATGTGCGCCAAGGTGGACTTGCAGGTGATGCGGCTGCGCCGCATTGCGGAGGACACGCTGACGCTGGGCAGCCTGCCGCCGGGACAGTGGCGGTATTTGACAGAGGCGGAGGTCTCCGCCCTAAAAGGAAGCGAGAGAGAATGAAACAGAACGTATTACATACGATACGTGCCAGCCGAGACAGCTTCTCCAAGGGACAGAAGCGGATCGCTGACTATATCCTGAACAACTATGACAAGGCCGCGTTCATGACCGCCGCCCGTCTGGGACAGACGGCACAGGTCAGTGAGTCCACGGTGGTACGCTTTGCCGCCGAGCTGGGCTACAGCGGCTATCCCGCCATGCAGAAGGCCTTGCAGGAGATCATCCGGGGCAAGCTGACCTCGGTGCAGCGGATCCAGGCGTCTCAGGATCAGATGACCGGCAACGACATTCTGGCCACGGTGATGCAGCGGGATATGGACAGCATCCACAACGCCATCGAGCAGGTGGATCGCGGCGAGTTCCAGCATGTGGTGGAACTGTTGCTGCATGCCCAGCACATCTATATTCTGGGGGTGCGCTCCAGCTCATTTCTGGCGGGCTATCTGAATTTCTATTTCCACCTGCTGTTCAAAAACGTGATCTATGTGCAGAACACGGCGGCGGGCGAGATCTATGAGCAGATGATCCACATCGGCCCCGGCGACGTGATGGTGGGCATCAGCTTCCCACGGTACTCCAATATGGGCATTCACGCCATTCAGCTGGCTCATGACCGTGGCGCGGATGTGGTGGCCATTACCGACAGTCAGCTGTCGCCCCTGTATCCGTTGGCGACGGCGGCGCTGCTGGTGCGGTGCGAGGCGCTGTCCTACGTGGATTCGCTGGCGGCGCCGCTGAGCCTGATCAACGCGCTGATCCTGGCGGTAGGCCAGCGGAAGCGGGACGAGGTGGCGCAGGTGTTCGCCGACATGGAGCAGGTGTGGTCAAAATACAGTATTTTTGGAAAAGCGGAAGATGAATAAGATAACGGTGATCGGCGGCGGAGCCGCCGGTTTGATGGCCGCCATCGCCGCCGCAAAGAACGGTGCGCAAGTGAGCCTGATAGAGCCTAACGAGCGGTTGGGTAAGAAGATCAATATCACGGGAAAGGGCCGCTGCAACGTCACAAACGACACGGATCTGGAGGGCCTGATGGCCCACATTCCCCGTAATGGCCGATTCCTTTACAGCGCACTGTCCCACTTTACCAGCCGGGATACCATGGCGTTTTTCGAGGGCTGCGGTGTGCCGCTGAAGGTGGAGCGGGGCGACCGGGTGTTTCCGGTGTCCGACAGCGCCTTTGACATTACGGACGCACTGAAGCGGCAGGTCAAGACGCTGGGTGTCCGCTGGCTCCATGACCGTGCCGCGTCGGTGGAGACGGCGGACGGCCGCGTGACGGCGGTGACAGGGGAGAAGGGAACCTACCCCGCCGACGCGGTGATCGTCGCCACCGGCGGCATGTCCTATCCCGGCACCGGCTCCACGGGAGACGGCTATCGGATTGCCGCCGCGCTGGGCCATACCATCGTGGAGCCGCGGGGCTCGCTGGTGCCGCTGGTCAGCGATGACGACTGCTGCCGCCATATGCAGGGACTGAGCCTGAAAAACGTGGAGCTGACGGTGTATAACGGCAAAAATAAGCCGGTATTCCGGGAATTCGGTGAGATGCTGTTTACCCACTTCGGCGTGTCCGGCCCGCTGGTACTGTCGGCCAGCGCCCATCTGCGGGACTGGGGAAAAGAGCAGTACCGGCTCAGCATCGACCTGAAGCCGGCGCTGGATCAGCAGAAGCTGGAGGCTCGCATCCTGCGGGATATCAGCGAAAGTCCCAACCGGGATGTGGAAAAGCTGCTGTGTGGTCTGGTGCCCCACAGCATGGCGCCGGTGATGACCCGGCGGCTGGGCTTTCCGCCGACGCTGAAGGCCAATTCTCTGACGAAGGAGCAGCGACGGGGACTGGTCGAGCTGCTGAAGCATTTCGCGATTTTGGTGACCGGGGTACGCCCGGTGGCGGAAGCCATCGTCACCGCCGGCGGCGTAAAGGTCAGCGAGGTAAAGCCCAACACCATGGAGTCCAAGCTGGTGGAGGGACTGTATTTTGCCGGAGAGATATTGGACGTAGACGCCTATACCGGCGGATTCAATTTACAGATCGCGTGGGCGACCGGCCATCTGGCAGGCGTCTCCGCGGCGGAGCGGGAGTGAGCGGAAAATGGGAGACATAGCGGAAAAAATTTATTCCATCGCGGTGGACGGCCCTAGCGGCGCGGGAAAAAGCTCGCTGGCCAAGGCCATCGCGGCAGAGCTGCATATTTTATATGTGGATACCGGCGCCATCTACCGTACCATCGGCTGCTACGCCCGGCGTAAGGGGGTGGAGACAGCCGACACGGAGGCGGTCATCGCGCTGCTGCCGGAGGTGGAGATCGGAATGCGCTATGACGCGCAGGGCTTACAGCACATGCTGCTGCACGGCGAGGATGTGACAGAGGAGATCCGTCTGCCGGAGATGTCCCTGTATGCGTCGGCAGTATCCGCCATTCCGGAGGTACGGGCCTTTCTGCTGGAGATGCAGCGGGACTTTGCCCGGAAAAGCAGCGTTATCATGGATGGCCGGGATATCGGCACGGTGGTGCTGCCCCACGCGGATGTGAAGATCTTCCTGAAGGCGGATGTGGAGGTACGTGCCAGACGCCGGGAAATCGAGCTGCAGGAGCGGGGGACGCCCCGTCCCTACAAGCAGGTGCTGGAGGAAATGCGGCAGCGGGACTATAACGACACGCACCGTTCCGCCGCGCCGCTGCGTGCGGCGGAGGATGCCGTGATCGTGGATACCAGCGATCTGGACTTCCAGCAGAGCAAGGAAAAATTGCTGGAGATCATCCGAGAGAAGGTGGGCCTGTGAAGAACAAATTCTATACCCTTATGTGGAAGCTGCTGCGGCCTTTCGTCCTGCTGCTGCATCCGTTGGACGTTCAGGGCCGGGAGAATCTTCCGGACGAGCCGGTGCTGATCTGCGCCAACCATTCCAGCGGGTGGGATCCCGTGCTGCTGGTGTGCGCGCTGGCCAGCGATTTCCCGCTGCGGATCATGGCGAAGGAGCAGCTGTTCAAGATACCCATTATCGGCGGCTTTATCCGCCGCATGGGCGCCTTTCCCGTAGACCGGGGCAACAGCGATATCGGCGCGGTCAAAACCGCTATCAAAAGCCTGAAGGACGGCTTCAGCCTGCTGATCTTCCCGGAGGGCACCCGCGTGAAAGAGGGTCAGCATATTGCACCCAAGGGTGGTGCGGCCATGATCGCCATCCGTGCCGGCGTGAAGATGCTGCCGGTGTTTATCGGCACCACCAAGCGGCTGTTCCAGAAGATCCCCTTTGTGATCGGCAAGCCCTATACCCCGGTGTATACTGAGCGTAAGGGCACAGCGGAGGAGTACCAGAAGAACGCCGAGGAGGTCATGCGTCAGGTCTACGAGCTGGGCGGTGTGCAATGAGAGTCATTCAAGCAAAGAGCGCCGGATTCTGCTACGGTGTGGAACGCGCCGTGCGTCTGGCGGAGCAGACCGCAAGGGAAAAGGGCGGCTGCGTGATGCTGGGCAGCATCATCCACAATGCCCACGTGGTGCGGGAATTGGAGCAGTTGGGTGGCCGCTGTGTGAACAGCGTGGAGGAGATCCGCCCCGGCGATACGGTCATCATCCGCTCCCATGGCGAGCGCAAGGAGGTCTTTGACCGTCTGGCGGAAGTGGGCATCCAGTGTGTGGACGCCACCTGTCCCAACGTGCAGCGCATCCAGCAGCTGGTGGCGCAGGCGGACGGGGAGGGCCGTACTCCCATCATCATCGGCGAGGAGCACCATCCGGAGGTCATCGGTGTGGCCAGCTGGTCCAGGCGGTCAATGATATTTGAAACGCCGGAAAAACTGCAAAAATGGCTGGATTCCGCCCCGGAAAATCGCCATTTTCCGCTGACTGCGGTGGCTCAGACCACCTGCATCCGGTCGCTTTGGGAAACTTCTTCAAAAATTTTGAAAAAAGAGTGTACAAACGCGAAATTATTTGATACAATATGTAATGCTACGCAAAGACGGCAATCGGAAGCGGCGGAACTGGCCGCCATGGTTGACGTTATGGTCGTGGTCGGAGATCGTAAGAGTGCCAACACCCAACACTTGACAGAGATTTGCAGCGAGAGATGTCCCCGGGTCTATCAGATCGAAGGGGCCAGTGAACTTGAGCCAAACTTTCTTAAGGGATGTTCCGTGGCGGGGCTTACAGCCGGCGCGTCCACACCGGCGAGCATCATTAAGGAGGTAAACGAAACGATGAGCGAAGAAATCAAGAACACTGAAGCCATGGAAGAAAGCTTTGAGGAGCTGCTGGAAAAATCTTTTAAGACTTTAAATACAGGAGAGAAGGTAACCGGTATCGTAACGGCCATCGGCCCCACCGAGGTGCAGGTGGATCTGGGCTGCAAGCAGGCTGGCTATATTGCCATCGACGAGCTGTCCGCTGATCCCAACGTCAAGCCCGAGGACGTGGTGAAGGTCGGCGACGAGATCGAGACTTACATCATCCGCGTCAATGATGTGGAAGGCTATGCCATGCTGTCCAAGAAGCGTCTGGACGCCGTGAAGGTGTGGGACGACATCGCAGAGGCCTGCGAGAACAAGACCACGCTGGAAGGCAAGGTCACCGAGGAAAACAAGGGCGGCATCGTCGTCAACGTTAAGGGCGTGCGCGTGTTCGTTCCCGCTTCCCAGTCCGGCCAGCCCCGCGGCGCCGAGCTGAGCGAGATGATCGGCCAGACCGTCTCCCTGCGGATTACCGAGGTCAACCGTGCCCGCCGCCGCGTGGTGGGTTCCATCCGTGCTGTGCAGTACGAGGCCCGTCAGGCCGCCCAGGCTGAGATCTGGAACAACATCGAAGTGGGTAAGCACTACAATGGCGTTGTCAAGTCCATGACCTCCTACGGCGTGTTCGTGGACATCGGCGGTGTGGACGGCATGGTCCATATCTCCGAGCTGAGCTGGAGCCGCATCAAGAACCCCGCCGAGGTCGTTTCCGTCGGCGATCCTCTGGATGTGTATGTCATCTCCTTCGATCCCGAGAAGCGCAAGATCTCTCTGGGCGTGAAGGATCACTCCTGCAACCCCTGGGATAAGTTCATGGAGACCTATAAGGTGGGCGACGTTGCCAACGTTCGCATCGTGAAGCTGATGGCCTTCGGCGCCTTTGCCGAGGTCGTTCCCGGTGTGGATGGCCTGATCCACATCTCCCAGATCGCTGACCGCCGTATCGAGAAGCCCAGTGACGTTCTGTCCGAGGGCCAGATGGTGGACGCCAAGATCACTGCCATCGATGAAGAGAAGCAGAAGATCTCCCTGTCCATCCGCGCTCTGCTGACTCCCGCTGCTGACGAGGAAGCTGAGGACAAGGAGTAATTTCCACAAAGCTTGAAAGGCCGCCCATTGGGCGGCCTCAGCCTGTCAAAGAACGCCAGTTCTCGTTATGCGAGAGCTGGCGTTTTAGTCGTATCAAAGAAGAAATAGGGCAGAAAAACAAAGAAATCAGAGCGGCTCCACTTCCAGAGGGCCAGTTTTTTGAGATTCATAGCGTAAGCGCACAATAACCGCCCGCCTAGAATCTCACCCAACGATGTGAGATAATATCCCAAAACTTGAAAAACGCACGGTGAGTTTTTCAAGAAGAAGGGAGAGATGCTATCAAATGGCAGATGTATTGGCAGTACGGGATGACTATCGGGTGCAGACGTGGGCAATGCTCATTGAGGAAGGCAGTAACAGTGGACTGACAAAACGGGAGTTTTGCCGGCGGCGTGGGATCTCCGAGAAAAGCTTTTACTACTGGCTCCGGAAACTCCGCAGTCAGATGGCAGAAGTTGCCGGACCTCAGATCGTGCAGCTGGAATCTTCTGTGACTTCAACGGAGATTCT